>Ga0255347_1001867_pt1 | contig 31723 bp, 25 predicted proteins | sample wastewater_treat_2_FD_192479 | JGI IMG/M metagenome (GOLD analysis project Ga0255347, IMG submission 192479) | Wastewater microbial communities from Lulu Island WWTP, Vancouver, Canada - plant24 | ecosystem: Engineered > WWTP > Wastewater > Unclassified | place: Canada: Vancouver, British... | reverse complement strand
GTTGCGCGGCAACCTTTTATGGCGATTATGACAAGCAGTTGTGTGTCTCCAGTTTTGAGGGCGCCACAATAGGAAGGGCGTTACTACGTAAGTCGTTGCAAAACAAGCCTGAACCCAGAACCCTGGCTCCTGAATCCTAGGTGCGGTGCAACGAAGTAAAACCACACCCTTTTTGACGGATGCGATTTCAGGGTGCGCTTCAATTTTATTAAATTGCACCCCCTAATTTCATCGTTTTTGCAACCGGCGCTTGCCTTGCACCGAATCATCCTTTATGATAACAAATGAAAGCGGATGGTACGATTGATGCTGGCAACAAGCCGGCGCACATCCGCAAGGACAGCAGATGGCAGGGCCTTCATTAAGTTTAAGACAGCAGCAGCGCCAGATCATGACGCTGGCACCGCAATTGCGGCAGTCATTGGAAATGCTCCAGATGCCGGTGCAGGAACTGCGCGCCGCGATCATCAAGGAAATGGAGGTGAACCCGACCATCGAGGATGTCTCCGATCCTGCCGAGGTCACCCTGTCGGAAGTCATGCCGGAAAAAGATGAACAGCACCCCACCGACGAAGGGCTGGATTTCGACCCGGATATCGACGCCATACTCGCACATGACGATGAGTGGCGCGACTATTTCTTGCAAGGCATGGAAAACGCCCCGTCCCATGAAGACGCCGAGGAGAAACGGCAGTACCTGTTCGATTCAATCCGACATAAAAAATCACTCCAGGATCATCTGCTGGAACAGCTCACGCTGACCGAGCTTGATAAGGGAGACCGCGCTCTGGCGATCATGTTGATCGGCAACATTAATGACGACGGCTATTTTACCGGGAGCCTGCCGGACATCATCATGATATCCGAGCATGACGAAAACCATGTCCTCGGCATCCTCAAGGTCATCCAGTCTTTCGACCCTCCCGGGGTCGGCGCGCGCACTCTGCGCGAATGCCTCCTGCAACAACTGGCCATGGTCGAGGATTCGCCGTGGGAAGACGAGGCCCGCCTGCTTATCGACCAACACTTGGAACGTCTGGCAGCGCATGACAATAGATTCCTGTGCAAAGCCCTCGGGCTCGAACAAGACGAACTCGAGCATGTCGTCGCGCTGGTCAAAAGCCTGAACCCGCGCCCGGGCCGCGCTTTTGCCGACCAAGTGACAGAATATGTCGAACCCGAAGTTTTTGTGACGTTTGAAAAAGGGCGCTATGTAGCCAGGGTCGACAACGACAATCTGCCGCACATACACATCAGCCGGCATTACCGGAGACTGCTCGAAGATAAAAACGTCGACGCGGAGACCAAGTCCTACATCCGCGAGCGCATCCGAGCAGGCGCTTTCCTGATTCGCAGCATCTACCAGCGCCAAGAGACCATCCGCAAGATCGCGCAGGAGATCGTTGATAACCAGACCGATTTCTTTGACCGCGGCATTGAGGGATTACGTCCGATGACCATGTCTGAAGTCGCCGCCAACGTCGGAGTTCACGAGACCACTGTCAGCCGCACCGTCGCCAACAAATACATGCACACGCCGCGCGGCGTTTTCGAGATGAAATATTTCTTCAATCCCGGTTTGAAGGGCAAGGACGGCACTTCAATCTCAAACCGCTCGGTACAGGACTTGATCAAGCGCATAGTCGAGTCCGAAGATCCGACCGCCCCGCTCTCTGACCAAGCGATCGGCGAACTGCTGGATGAGCAGGGCGTTACCGTAGCTCGCCGCACCATTGCCAAGTACCGCGGCATACTGAAAATACCGCCGTCCCACGAGCGCCGCCGTCCCTCCTGAAACATCCTCAACGAACAGCCTCTACCAGAGACCCGTTTAATATCTCAAGGGTTTCGGGGGACAACACGAAAAGAATATCCAGCCCGCGCACCATCGCATAACGCTTGCCAAACCAAGCCTCTTTGCCCACCAGCAAAGTCTTGCGCACTGAATCCGCCGCGTCCACGTCAGCGCTCAGCGACAACCACGGATCATGTAGCCCGTACGCCTCGATCTCCTCACGGGTAGCCCCAAGTTTCTCGATCCGGTCGGCACGGAGCTTTTCCAGCAAAGCAACCACCGCGTTCAATTTTGCGGTGTCTACCTTGCCCGGCGAAACCTCGCCCGCCCGCCACGCAGCATCCGGGCCGCCGCGCTCGACAACATCTGCCTGCGCCTTGCCCCGCTTTAAGGTTATCCGCCGCAAGCTCCGCTCGGGCAGCGCCAGCACCGTCTTGTCACGCAGCCCCAACATACCGATTGTGCTGACCAATGCCGACGGCATGTTGCTGGTCGCAATATGGAAAACCTTGGTGGAGTTCGTGAAAACCACGTTCATAAGCCGACTCTCCGCGTCACCGGACATGATGCTAAACCGCCATGACTGCGCACCCGCGCCAACATCCACACGGCTTAGCGGCTGCCCCAAGGCCTCGTCACGCTTATCCCCGCCCGTCTGCTCTTCAATATCATCCGCCTCAAGGCTGAGCAAGTTTTTGACCAGTTCGCCTACCGCCGCCTGGTCCGCCAAATCGGACATGGGAGTCTCGAACCGCCATTGCACCCCGGTCTGCGCCAGCACAAACTCATTTCCCCCCAACGAGACCTGCAGCCTGTCGATCATTGCAGGCAGTTCGGAAAACAAACGCATGTCGCGCAAATCCTTAGGCGAAAGCTGCACCGCCTCGACCACCGCGTTCGAAACTGCGCCGATCGCCGTAGCGCCGTGCATCAGAACATACGTTAAACCTTCCTTCTCCTTGAGCGGCATTCCGAAAACTATCACAGCCGGTTCGTCCGATCGCTCGGACAGAAGTTGCACGCGGGTTCCTGTGTCATCACCCAAGCCATAAACCCCCAGACGCGTACGGAACGCCGCATCCGACTCCGCCACATCCATCACATTAGACACCGTCGGCCATATGAAACTGCTGACGCGCGCGTTTTCCAGCACATCGAGCATAGCCTCGACCTTGGCGTCTGATGCTGGCGCCTCCACCGGCTGCGTCAGCCGCCAAGTGCCTGATTCGTTAGAAAGCCGGATGAACGGGCGCGCTGGCGCACGTATCTCTATGGCACTGACCGATTTTTCGCTATAACCGGTCAAACGGCGCGAACGGATTTCATCGGCAGTGCGCGGCAACGCCCCGTACAAATCGCCGGACACCACCAGCACACGCTCGTCTTGGCCTGACCTCACGAACACATCATTGCCCAGTGGTGTCGCGGAGCCGAAAAAGAACTCATGCCGCCTGCCGCCCTCCAGCACCACATGCGCGCGCGCCGGCGCCAAGCCGAACTCCTTGAAGGAAAGCTCTCTTTTACGCAATTCGTGAAAACCCAGCGAATCTTTGACCCGCGCCGATTCTAAAAGATCCAGAAACCGCAACACCGCCCCACGGTCGACCGGCGCCTGAAACGGCGCCTCCATCACCCACCTGCCGGCCTTTAGCCGCAGGCCTATACGCGCATCGCCGTGATCCACGACGACACGCTCGACCCAACCGAGGTCACCGTCTACAAGGGCCGCCGCCGCTTCCGGCTTGCCCGGAATAAAGGACGCATAACGCGGCAACCCCCATATCAAGAAGGAACACACGGCTATGCCGCACAGAAAAAAAAGTATGATACGTCTGTTTCCCATATTATCCGACCATCAACGCCGCTTCCATGCGGCCAGGCAGAACAACAACAAAACAACCGCTGGCAAAACCACCGCCGAAAAAACTATGAATCGTATCCACTGGCTGCGTTCAAACCCGGTCACCAGTGTCGCATCACCGCCGAGCGAAGAAGCCGTGCCCGCATCAATCCCGGCCAGCCAGTAAAGCGCGTTCATGAACAGATCGCGGTTGGCGTTGGCTCTCAAGGCCAATGTTCCATTCATCACGAAATCGGTCTCTCCAAAGACGCAAATGCGAGTCGGACGGAAATGCACATCGCTGGCAACGTTGCCGCCGCGTTCAGAAACCGCCGCCAACGCCACCGGCCCGGTCAAGTCTGTGTGCTTGTCGTATACCCGCGGCAGGATATCCGGCGCTGACTCGCCCCAGCCTTGCCCGTCAGTCTGCACCAGCAACGTGACTTTCGGCCGGTCGGCACCCTGTGCCGGGTCCTCCGCCTGCATCAGGCAAGCCGCATAACCGAACACCACCGAAGCATTGTCTAGGCCGCGCGTTACCACATGCTCGGCGAACGAACTCGCGACCACCTCGCGCCCCGTCAAAGTGCGCGTACTGGCGGCTATGTGCGGCATAATACGAATGCCCCACTCCTCCAACAGTTTTTCCAGTCCCGACCGCGACTGCGGCACGGCCATATACAGCAGCCTTCCGCCACGCTGCAGAAAGGCAGCCAGCAGACGTTCTTCCTCCGCTGCCACCGCATAACGGGGTCCGGCTATCACTAAAACTTGGCAGTCGTCAGGAACAGCGCCGAGCCCGACCAGGTTCAGGTCGCGCAAATCAAAACCCTCACGCTTGATCTCGCGCGCGATGTCCGAGAACCCGCGCAGAGGATCATAATCGTCGGGCCGCACCTCGCCGTGCCCCTGCACCCAATAAACCACTGACCGCTCATGCGGGCGCGAAAGCCGCGATATGGCCGAAGCGCATACCGCCTCGCCGTGAAAAACACCCAGCCCTGCGCGATTGCCCCGCGCACCCCCCTCCTCGCGCGACCGCATGGCCGAACTTTTCATCAGCATGTCATCCAACGTCACCACAATGCGCCGGCGTCTACGCTCGAACAACAGGGCGTTTTCGGGAACCCCGGCAGCAGCCAGCCGCGCCGCCCGCGCCAGATCCCAGCGGGGATCGACATACTCGATCACGATTTCCGCCCCCGCGACACTGCGCGAGGCTATGCGCATGCCGCGCAAAAGCCGCGACACCGGACGGAACATCGGGTGACGCCGGTCCATAAAGCACGAGACCTTGATCGTTCCCTGAGTATCAGCCAACACGTCACGCGTGCGCCCGGAAACACTCAGCACCTTGCCGACCGGGACTTCCCACGTCAGGTTCAGGCGGTACGCCGTGACGATCATCATCAGCGTCAAGACCCCGCCCAGCAAGATCGAAACCAGCGATGACAAAAGCAACATCTTTTTGTTGCCGCCCGCCGGATTCTTGCCGCTATGTTTTGTTAAACCACTCACAGTTGTATTGAACACAAAAACCTGCTGTCTGCCTATGCGTGTTTTACGGCTTGCAGCACCCCGTCAACACTCAGTCGATCAAGCGCAGACAAGCCAATGATTTCGAGCAGACAAAAAGGAAAAACAACGTCGTTGCCAGATAAAGCATCATGAAGCCAGCAGAAAACAATCCCGTTGAAAAATCATAGACATGCACCAGCAAAGGCATCCAAGCCATTTCGGCCCGCAAGGCTGGCACCCAAGCCATCACCGCGAAATAAACCGCGGCGGGCAGGGCGCAGCACAACAACAGCGAACAGACCGCCGCCGCAGTTTGGTTACTGAAAAACAGCGAGATCAAAGTCCCTGCCGCGCACCAAACAGAGGCTTGCAAAAGCAATATCAACAAGGCCGCCGCAAAAGCCAAGAAACTGACACCGCCCTGCATATGCGGGGACATGCGAGGCAGGATCCAAAGCGGCACCGTCAGCGTAACCAGCATGGCCAGCACAACCATTGTTAAGGCCGACAAAAACTTGCCCAACACCACTTCACGCTCGCGCACAGGCGCCGACATCAGCATCTCGATCGAGCCGGTCGCGCGCTCTTCAGAGAACAGGCGCGTCGTCAGTAAGGCACTCAAAACCGGCAGCCACAATGCCACTGACACCCCCCACAGGCTCTGTATCTGCAGAACGCTGCCCTCATTACCCCGCAGCAACACGCCAAAAGTACAGCCGCAAGCCGCCAGAAACGCCGCCAGAGCAAACCCGCAGGAGAACGCACCGAAAAAAGCGCGAACCTCTCTCTTCCATATCATATAAACGGTCTTCATGCTTCCGCACCCTCCGCGCCAGCGCCCGCCACGTGCGATTCTAACAGCCGCAACAGCTCCTCGCGGTCATACTCGCCGGATCGCAGCGATGCCACAAGCCGCCCCTGCGACATAACCAAAAATCGCGTGCACCATGGCAAAAGCTCTTGCAGCTCATGCCCCGCCACCAGAATCGCCGAACGCGACGAGACCGCCGACAACAACGCAGCCGTCTTTTTACGCTGCCCCGCATCTATGCCAGCCAGCAGGTCGTCCAGCAACAGCAGCTTCGGGCGCAGAGCCACCGCCTCCGCCAAACCGACCCGTTTGCGGTATCCCTGCGACAGCAACCGTATGCGCTCGGAGGCGACATCGGCCAGGCCGCACATTTCCAACGCATCGCTGACTCGCCGCCGTATGCGCAGATTGCGCTCGCCTTTCAGACGCACACGGTATGTGATGTACTCCTCAACCCTCATCTCGTCGTACAGCGGACAACGCTCGGAGAGATACCCGATTCCACGCCGATACCTGATCGGGCGCACCAGAGGATCAACATCGTCCAGACGCACCGACCCCGCATCCTGCATCAAAAGGCACGCCAGCACTTTGATAAGAGTGGTCTTGCCCGCACCGTTAGATCCGGTCAGAGCGACAATCTCACCCGGCGCGATATCAAACGAAACGTCGTCAACCACACGCCGCCTGCCGTACGAAAAAGTTATGTGCTCTACCTCAAGCATCCTTCAACCACCGGCAAAAGGCTCCAGCACCTTCTCCAAATCTTTCAGCCGCCCCTCCAGACTATCCGCGTCGGCAGCCTCGGCCACCAGACGCAAATATGGCTCGGTGTTGGATTTACGGACATTTACCCACCAGTCCCGGAAGTCAACCCTAACACCGTCAAAATCCGCCCGCGCCAGAGGCTCGCCACAATCTTCCAAATAATCCGAGACAGCCCTGATAGCGCCGTCTTTATCCTCAATGCGATAGTTGCGCTCGCCCGAGTTGGCATATTTGCGGATCGGCGCGACCAAACCGCTGAAACTCACACCGTCCTTTTGGGCCTCGGCCAGAGCCTTGAGAATCAGCAATGCCGCCAGCTCGCCAGAATCACAGCAGAAAAAATCACGAAAATAATAGTGCCCCGCCAATTCGCCGCCGCAGACCGCCCCGCTTTCGCGCAACAGCACCTTAGCGAAAGCGTGCCCCACCTTGCCCATCAGAGGCTGTGCGCCATCCGCTTCCAAGGCTTCTATCACACCGCGCGAGGTGCGTATGTCATATATGACCGTGGCGCCAGGCTCTGCTGCCAAGAAATACCGCGCCACAAGCGGTATCAAATAGTCCGGTTGCACGAATGCCCCGGTCTCATCCAAAAACATGACCCTGTCGGCGTCACCGTCAAATATGACTCCTGCATCAAGGCCCCCTGCCAGCACCGCCGCCCTCAACTGCTCACGGTTCTTGGCTTCGAGCGGGTTGGGCGCGTGATTGGGGAAACGCCCGTCCGGCACGTCATTGAGATACAGCGCCCCGTCACCGAAAAGCTCACGCGCGAATATGCCTGCCACGCCGTCTGAACAGTCCACCGCGAAACGCAAACCCGAAAAATCACTCGCATACCCGCGCAGCCATTCGACAAAGCGCCCGCGGCACTCTATCTGCCGCTGCCCGCCAAGCTTTTCCGCCGCAGTCGGCAACTCTCCCGAAAGCACCCGTTGCTCAAGCTCGGCCAGACCGCTGTCATAACCCACCGGCACGGCTTCGGCCCTAGACACTTTCATGCCGTTGTGACTGGCCGGATTATGGGACGCCGTGATCTGCACTGAAGCGTCATAACCATCCCGCGCTGTGAAAAAGTAGACCATCGGAGTCGTGGCCAGCCCCGTGTCGTCCACATCGCACCCCGCTTCCGTCAAGCCTCGCACCAGCGCGTCACGCACAGCTTCTGAAGTCAGCCGCGCGTCACGTCCCACCAAGATGCGCCGCGCTTCCAGCAGCGATGGCAGCCAGCGGCCGATGCGGTAGACGGTGTCCAGAGTGAAGTCACGCCCGAATTCACCGCGCATGTCATAAGCTTTGAAAAAAGACATTACCGCTTCCCTCGTCTGCCATCCTTACCAACCGCCCAATGCTACTGTATGACCACCAGCGAGATCCCCGCGCGCGCGTCCGCCGGCTGCACGGCCTTCAGCCAAGCCGGCAACTCCGCCACGGCTTTACCGGAGGCATTGGTGCCCCCCCCGGCGCTATCCGGCGATGCCGCCGCAAATGACTGCACGACCTCCTGCAACCGGGCTGTGCTACGGCGGCTCAGATGCGTCGAAGTCGAAAAAGCACCAAGTATGCCGCCCACCAGCACACAAATTATCGAGGCCATAACCAGAGTGGATACGCTGACAGCCAGTTTGCCGTTCTTGTCGGTGCGCAAGCCCTCTTCCACTTTGATCCGCGCACGCACCGACTCCAGACGCTCGCGCTCAAGCAACATCCGCTCGCGCTCAAGCTTAAGTTTCTCCTGCTCGATCTGCAGCTCGATGCGCGAAAGCGTTTCCTCCGGCGCGAGCCCGCTGATTGTTTTGTCTTCGGCTCCCATAATCCGCACGCTCCTTACCACCCATCTAACGCACTAATGCACTAATGCACTAATCTTCCCCTACCCCCGTTTCCGCAACTGCTCAAACCGCGCACAAGGCGGCAGTGCGCCCACCAAAGGCCGCGCGTATTCTATAAAGGCGTTAGTCACGTTATTCCCGGCCTTGTTGATGAACGCTCCCGGCATGTGGCGGGTCTCTTTGGCGACCTTGCGCAACGGCACCACCACAAAATCAACACCGTATTTTTTAGTCGGACGCCGCTTGATCGCGATCGACCCGCTGGCGATATCTTCATCAACCGCCGCCTTGACCGCCTCGATCCCCACCTGACGCGCCTCAAAGGAATCGGTGGCCGAAGCGATGCCAGGGAAGGAACGTTGCAGATATCCGAAAGTGTCGGCGCGCACACGCTTGATGCCGACGCGCTCCTTCACCGCCCTGGCCAAAAGGTCACCCAAGGCCCCGGTGCCGCTCAACTGCACATTGCCATGCGAATCAACCTCTTGCGTGAACTTCGCGACTATCGGCGTGCCGTCCTTGTCAGCAATTCCCTCCGAAACCGCCACCACGCAACGCCCGTACTTTTTCATAGCGGCTTTCACGTCCTTGACAAAACGGTCCATGCTGAACGCGCGTTCCGGCAGATAGATCAGGTGCGGGCCGTCGTCCGGATCCTGACGCGCCAAGGCCGCCGCCGCAGTCAGGAACCCCGCGTGACGCCCCATGACCACGTCAATCTTGACCCCGCCCAAGGCACGGTTGTCAAGATCGTCACCCTTGACCGCACATGCCACAAAACGCGCGGCGCTGCCGTATCCCGGGGTGTGGTCGTTCTCACGCAGGTCATTGTCGATAGTCTTGGGGATATGGAAACAGCGTATGGCATAGTCAGCCTTGATGGCCGCCTCATTGATGATATGCACTGTCTCCGCAGAATCGTTGCCTCCTATGTAAAAGAAATAACGCACATCAAGCTTCAGCAGAACACGGAAAATCGCCTCGCAATCTTCCGGCGTGGGTTTTCTCCGCACCGAACCCAGCGCGGAGGCAGGCGTGCAGGCTACCGCCTCCAGCGTTTTGCGGCTCTCTTTTTTCAAATCGATAAAATCCTCATTAAGGATTCCTTGGATGCCGTGCAGCGCCCCATAGATTTTCGCGATGCCTTTGTTATCCCGCGCAGCCAGAACCGCGCCGACAAGACTCTGATTGATCACCATGGACGGTCCGCCACTCTGGGCTATCAGCATGTTACCTTTTTTCATTGAGTACTCCTGTTCGCTTCATTTCTTTAATACAGTATGATACACTTTAACCATGCGTAAAGGCAAACACCAGTTTAAATCAGCGGATGATCCGGCTCTAGACAACGTCTTTTTCGATGCCGAGGACAGCGAGGCCGCTTTTTTGGTCAGAAAATCCGCCGCGCGACGTGAACTGACAGAGCGCGACAAGCGGCATAACAGCGGCGTCCGGCAACTTCTCAACAATGTCATACCGGGCCTGCCGATCGACCACGACCCGCCCGAAACCCGCCAGGCCGCCGAGCCTATTGCCGCGGCTGTCGAAAAAGTACTGGCGCGTTTCAAAATCAACGAAACCCCGTGGCTCAGCCGCCTGACCGCAGCTTGGCCGGATCTGGTGCCCCCGCAAGTCGCCAAGGTGGCGCGTCCCGGCAAATGGGAGAACAACACGCTCTACATCTATGTGGACACATCACCGCACCTCTTTGAAATCCGCCGCGAGCACTTTAAGAACATCGAAAAAGCCGTCAAAGGTTTCGACAGCAGCAACCGTGTGCGCCATGTGCGCCTCTTGGTCAACGCGGTTCCGCTGCCATGACGATCAGGGAAGTGCGTTAGTGGAGAAGTGGAGAAGTGCATTAGTGCGTTAGTTGGTAGGGACGCCTCCCGGAGGCGTCCGCGGCGGATGATCAGACTGATCAGTCGGATCAGTCGGATCGGACCGATCAGTCAGACCTGTCCGACGAGTCGGACAGGTCTGACGGGCAAGCGTCTGCTTGCCGTGAGCAAGGACTCCCGGCCTTAAACATCGGGATCGAACGTTTATTAAGCTACAAGAAAGGAGAAACACACATGTTGACTAGAACAGCAAAGTTGAATGATTGGACTTGGGAGAAAAAATGCCTGGAACTGGTTGAGAATCTCAAACAGAAACATTTCACCGCCGTTTATTGCGCCACTGCCGCTGATGCCGCGAAGTACATACTGGAACAAGCCGCTACAGCCAAAAGTGTCGGTCTCGGCGGTTCGCTCTCTGTCGCTGACCTCGAGATCACTGACACCCTCGCGGGCCAGGGCAAAGAAATACTCAACCACGGGGCGCCCGGCCTCTCCCCGGAGCAGCGGCAGGAGCTCATGCGCCGACAACAAACCTGCGACCTTTTCCTCAGCGGCACCAATGCCGTCACTCTCGACGGATGCCTGGTCAATATCGACGGCACCGGCAACCGAGTCGCAGCCATGATCTACGGCCCCGCCAAGGTGATCGTGGTGGCAGGCCGCAATAAAATTGTGGAAGGCGGCATCAAAGACGCCATCAAGCGCATCAAGGACAAATCAGCCCCGCCCAACGCCATGCGCCTCGACAGACAGACCCCCTGCGCGGCCACGGGTTTCTGCGCTGACTGCGACTCGCCGCAGCGTATCTGTCACGTGACCACCGTGATCGACAGCAAACCCTCGACAACCGACCTGCACGTCGTGGTGGTCAACGAAGACATGGGGCTGTGACCCACCTTATAATTGAACGTAAAGGTGAGTGCCCTTCAAGTTTTTGATCTCGAAAAGCCGGGCATCACATTCGGGTTCAACAGTCGTGCGGAAGGCGTAAACCATGAACGGCAAGTCTGAGGCTGCGGCGATCTGGCTGTAATGACACAGCGTCCCCTCAAAGGTCTGTGCGAAATAGACCGGCGGCACCTAGGCCACCCAGTCCGCGCCGCAGTCCGCCGCATACCGCGCCAAGGCCACGGAATCTTCAGTGCGCACCGCTCCCACGTGCGCGATGACCTTGCCGCCAAAACCCACTAACACCTCACTAAACAGCACTTGAGGACACTCGCCCCTAAAAAACCATAAGTGATAGCATAAAAACATGCCCCATGCGCAACCCTCACCAGTTGTTTTATTACTGCCCAAAGCGGTATAATCAACACCATGGACTGTCAGAGTTTCAGACAAGGTTGTTGCGGTTGCTGCGTGAATATGCGCGGGCAGCAGGTGCGCATCGCCGCCTTCCTGGCGGCCAACACAGCCGCCGCCGCGCGTCTGCTCCCGCCGGATAGGCCGCCGCGCTATCGTGATCTCGTGCGCCTGCACATAGCGCGCGGCGGCTTGATCGACCACCTTTTGGCCTGCTGGCTGGTGCCGCTGACATTCGGCCTTAGCGCTTTGCTCTGGAGACGCCTTTTCGGAAGCTGCCGTTTTGCAGGCTTCATTGACAGCGATGGAGAACGCGTCGGCTGCTTGATCCATCCTCTGCGTCTGGGCGGCTCTAAAGACCTGCGGCGCCACGCCTTCCCGCTAGTCCCGACTCTGGGCTGCAACCGGAGTTTGATCTGCCCGATGCTGGTGCAACACTCAATGCCGACTGATACAGGTTGGCCGGAAGCTTCGCGCGCCGGTGCGGCAAGCCTCAGAAAGCGGTGTGCGAAGACTAGACGACGAAGCGCGGACTGATCTCCCACTGGCTCAGCACCTCGACCTGCACATCATCACGTCCCGCTTGCTGCAACGCCGTCCGCATGGTACTGAGAGCCAACTCACAAGTGTTGCACTCTTCACTCAAATGGGCTAACAGCAAAGTGCGCAGATCGCGGCTGGCCGACCGGCTCATAATTTCCGCCGCGTCAGCATTGCTAAGGTGGCCGCTGCGCCCCGCGATGCGGCTCTTCAGAGACCAAGCGCGATTCGAGGCCATCAGCATATCAGAGTCATGGTTGCTCTCAAGGATCACACAGTGACAACGCGCGAGTTTGTCGCGCACCACCGTAGAACCCTGTCCCAAATCAGTGACCACGCACAGCCGCGACACGCCGTCGTCTATAAGAAACCCGACTGGATCGGACGCATCGTGCGACACAGTGAATGGCTCGACACGCAAACCTCCTATTTCGAAACTGGAGGCGGTTTCAAATATTTCCCAGTCGAACTCTTTTCCCGGAAAAGCCTGCTCGATACCTGCCGCCGTGCCGTCGTTGGCGAACAGCCTGACCGGATACCTGCGGCTGAACACCTCCAACCCCTTGAAGTGATCGGAGTGGTCGTGTGTACACAAGACCGCCCGCAGGGATGCCGGATCAATATCGGCTTGTCTAAGACGCGCCGTTAACTCACGTGCCGAAAGGCCGACATCCACCAGCAAAGAGACCCCGCCGCCCGAAACATAAATGCTGTTGCCTCTGCTGCCGCTAGCTAAAACACAGACTTCCATTCAAACGCTCGCCACGCTCACTCTGCGGTACCCGACTGAAGGCGGCTCATCGCAATTTTATAATATTTTATGAAGCATCCGATGATCTCATCGCTCGTCACATCGGTGATCGGATAATTCTGCGGATCTTCCTTGAACATACTATCATATTTCATGTAGCGCGTGCCGCGGGTGATGCGCACCTCCGCGCGCGGCAAGATGCCGTTCTGCACGAACTGCTTCATCACGCGGAAGGTTATCTCTTCAGCATCGTCATAGCGCACACACAGCGTCACCGAGGCCGGTGCGCGGCGCACTTGGGCATCGCGCCCATGCTTGCTGCGCAGTTCTTCAGCCACCTCGGTGAGTGACGGCAATGCCACGGCATCAAGGAAATCCTCAAACTCCGCATTCTCCTGCTCGGCGCGCGTCAGTCCGCCGCGTCCCCCCATCAGACTACTCAATTCATTACGCCAGTCACTCATGCTAACCTCATTTCTGCATTCTTCCTGCGCCATTCTATGCGTTTCAGCGTTGCGCATGCCAGCGGCGCAAAACTTCTTTCACAGCCGGCAGCAGACGCAACGCCACCTGTTCATTACCGATATGGTTGGGATGGTCGGTCTCGTCCCAGAACGGCGGCAAACGGTTAGGTTTGATGTCTACCTGCATATTAGGCACGTAGACACAATCATAACGGCCGCAGATCTCTTTTTCCATCCGGGCGATGCCGACTGCCAAGCCAAACCGGTAAGGCTCGAACTCAACGCAGACCTCTTCCCAAAACTGGCGGTCACCGAAGCAACTGGCCACCACTACGTGAGTGCCGCGGCTGCGGGCCGCGCTGACCATGAAATCGAGGTCAGCCCCCATGGCCTCGATTTCGCGTATGTTACGCCAGAAATCATTAGCTCCCAACGCGATCACAAGCACGTCCGGCTTGTGCGCCAGCACGTCACTCTCAAACCGCCTGCGCCCGCCATCCAGCGTGTCGCCGCCGATGCCGGCATCTATGACTCTTACACCTGGAAGCAAACGCGCCAGCCAATGGCTGTAATGGCCGCCCTCACCGCCGCAAGAGGTCAGGCTGTCCCCGAAACAAACCATCACCGGCCTCCGGTCCTTCACCCCCCACAAAACTATACCCGCCGCGACAGCGGCCCCGATAGCAGCCAACACATAAAATCTCAGTTTGCTCATTTCAGTTCTGCTTTGATCTATGCCCCGACTTGTTTTAGTGTTCCTTATATCAAAAAAAGCCGCTGAACAAAAGCCCGAGTTGTATCTGTCAGCCGATGCCCTCGAACAGCGCGGTCGAGAGATAACGCTCGCCCGCGTCCGGCAGGATCACCACAATGGTCTTGCCGGCGAATTCATCGAGCACCGCCAGCCGCGCGGCGGCCAGCGCCGCCGCTCCGGACGATATGCCGACCAGCAAACCTTCTTCGCGCGCCAGCCGCCGCGCGAAGTCAACCGCCTCTGCTCCGCCGACCTTCTCCACCCGGTCGAGCAACTTAACGTCCAGCGTTTCAGGTATGAACCCCGCGCCGATCCCTTGGATCGCGTGCGGCCCCGGTTTCAATTCCTCACCGGCCAGCCGCTGGCTGATGACCGGGCTCTCCGCCGGCTCTACCGCCACCACAACGATCTGCTTGCCGCGCGTGTTTTTGATATAACGCGCAATCCCGGTGATCGTGCCGCCAGTGCCCACCCCCGCTACTACCGCGTCCACGCCGCCACCTGTATCCTGCCATATCTCCGGGCCGGTTGTGCGCTCATGGACAGCAGGGTTGGCCGGATTAGTGAATTGCTGCGGCATGAAATAACGCGCCGGGTCAGAAGCAACTGTCTCTTCAGCCTTGCTGATCGCGCCTTTCATGCCCTCCGCTCCGGGAGTCAGCACGATATCCGCCCCCAAGGCCGCCAGCACACGCCGCCGCTCGACACTCATCGTCTCGGGCAGCGTCAACGTCAGCTTGTAGCCGCGTGCCGCCGCCACCGAGGCCAGCGCTATACCGGTGTTGCCGCTGGTAGGCTCGATGATCTCGCCGCCCGGCTTGAGCACGCCACGCTCCTCCGCATCGAGAATCATGGCCGCGCCGACACGGCACTTCACAGAATAAGACGGGTTGCGCGCCTCCAGCTTGGCATAAACCTTCGCTTTGGCACCTGCCACAGACCTGCCCAGCCGGACCAGCGGGGTCTTGCCAATCGACAGCACCAAATTCTCATATTTCAACATGCCCATATTCCCTTATTAAATTGGTTATTTTATCCCTTTCATCCGCCATCGTCAACCGCCACCAATGCGTTTCCATTGGTGTATCCGCACCGGGCCATCGTTTTTTTATAATCAACGTTTTAATGCTGTTGTACTATGCCGCCGCTGGCATCACAACCGACCATGAAAACCAGGCACTGGAGGAAGCCCGCGAAAAGATCGCCGCGGACTTGAAAACCCTGATCCGTTGATAATATCGCTTTCGAACACGTGCCGCTGTTCACAGTTTGACTGCACAAAACAAAAAAGCCTCCCCCTGCGGCGCAAGGAGAGGCTTTTGTTCAATTCAGCGTGAATTTTCACACGAAGCGCTTGTCCGCAATGCCCGGAACCGGCGCCGTGTTCTCTGCCGGAAGTTCCACTTCACCGGCCTCGAACGCTTCCGCCGTAGGCTGGCAAGCCATATCGTAGAATTCCGAGTTTTTGTTTTCGATGAGGTCCGACATGCGGATCGTGCGCCCGGTGTAGGCCGAAATACGCCCGATGATGGCGGTCGCTGTTGACATTGCGACATTCTCGCCTTCGTTGAGCACGTTCCCGCTCATGATGCCCTTGAGCAGATTGACATGCTCGGCAACTAACGGGCTGCCTTCGAGGAAATCGCCGTCAAGCGCCAGTTCTTGTCCGCCCTTGGTGATTTTGCCGCCGCCCGATATCTCGCCGTCGATCGTACGCAGACGCTCGCCGACAAAGTCTGAGCAGCCAGCCATCTGGCGGCACATGCTGTGGATATGCACACCATCGCCATAATCATAATCAACGCTGAAGAAATCGTACTGGTTGCCCGACACGCGCCGCGCCCTTCCTCCGACACCGGTGGCGGTTCTGGGATAACGCCCGATAAACCAGTTGGCGACATCCAGATTGTGCACATGCTGCTCAACAATATGGTCGCCCGACATCTCGGTCCAGTTGACCCAGTTATCGCACAGGTACGCAGCATTGCTGGCACCGTCGGCACGCCTGCGCACGAAGGGCACTCTGCCGTTCCAATATACCGCCCCGCCGACCACCGGCCCGATCCTGCCTTCCGCGAGCGCTTTGGCCTGCTTGAGGTATGAAGCCTGATGACGACGCTGCGTGCCCGCCACAAGCGCGAGCTTTTTGGCTTTGGCCTCTACCGCCGCCGCCAAGAAGCGGCGCACGCCCGGACCATCCACAGCCACCGGCTTCTCGGCGAACACATGTTTGCCAGCTTTAATCGCAGCCTCTACATGCACCGGGCGAAAAGCGGGAGGAGTCGCAGTGACGATGATTTCACAATCGCTCTCGACTACCTTCTTGTAACCATTAGCACCGCCAAAGGCCATCTTCTCGTCGCACCCGAATTTCTTCGCCGCTGCTTGGGCCTTGGCATCGAAGAAATCGCAGACTGCCACGACTTTGATCTCGTGGCCGAGACTTTTCGCGGCCTCGATCAGATTCGTGGTCGCTCCCGTGCAGCGTCCGCCCGCACCGATCATGCCGACTTTAAAAACCCGTGCAGCCCCCTGCCCGACCACGATGCTCGGCGCCGCCGCCATCATAGCCGCGAAAACACTTGAACTCTTCATGAACTCTCTACGGTTTTGCATCCCTCTCTCCTATTGTTAATGCGGTCCTAACCCCGCGACCTTGTCTATAACTTGAACGTTGAGCGTTCTTCCACTCTTCGCTCTCTATTGATCCCGATAGCGATGCCTCAGACCGGGAGGGGCAAGCGTCTGCTTGCCCGGACGAGCAGACGCTCGTCCCTCCCAAAAACTCCTAATTCCTGATTCCTAACTCCTGACCCAGCGCGTAGCGCGGCACGCTCACCCCTCCCGTCCCCCACTATTCACTCGTCACTCTCTCGTCCTTCCTCACGCCATAGCCCACTGCTCACGCAGCATGGTCACCATGTTGCGGATCAGCCGGATCTGTTCCTCTTGAGGAACCTCTTTCTTGGGGTTAGCCGGATCCTTCGGCATGCCGCCCTCGAAACTTATTGCGCCGCGATAACCCAACAGTTTCAGGCCCTTGAAGCCGTCCACATAATTGTCCGCATCGCGATGCACTCCGGGAATGATGCGCTCTTTAAGCCCGGCGATATGCACATGCGTCAGCAGCTTGCCCGCACAAATGAACGCCCCCATAAAACTGGTTTCCTCAAGTTGCATGTGCCAGAAATCGCCCATTACCGATGCTCCCGGCCCGATGTCGGCAGCGATCCGCGCGCCATCCGCCACCTGCCGCAGGAACGGCGTCTCGTTGCGGCGCAACGGCTCCAGCACGATCGAGGTGTTATGTTTGGCCGCATGCTCAGCCAAGCGCTTGCCGGTGTTCTCCACAAAATCCTTGCGCAGTTCCTTGCTGCTCAAACGCCCCGGCTCGCTCAATTTGGAACGCGCCGGGCAAATGATCAGCCCAACCGCCCCCATCGCTCCCAGCGCCTCGATGACCGGCAGAAACTTCTGCACCTCGGCCTCGCGCTTCTCAGGCTCGGCATATGAAAAATCGCTCGGGCCACAGGCCGTGGCTATGAAAAGCTTGCGGTTCTTGACCGCATTTTTGAGCGCCTCACCATTTTTGATCGGCCAGTCACCCGAAGGTATCTCAACCGCCGCGAACCCGTTGGCCTCCAAGAAATCCAGCTTCTGGTTCATTTCCTGACCGGGTATACGCCTCCATTGCAGGCAGAGATTCAACTGCGCCGGTTGCGGCGGCGGCGCAAGCTTCGGCATCGCTGCGGCGCAACATGCCTCCGCCGCCGAGGACCTTTTCGCGCAAACCGCGCCTACACCGGCAACCGCCGTCGCGGTCAGAAAATCGCGCCTTTTCATAGTGCTGCCCCTTTCGCTTAACTTTGAGCTTTCAAAGACTAAATCAATCACAGTCCTTTACCATAAACTTGTTGGCAATACTATCATCACGTCGGCCTGACGGTCAAGCGGGTTTTGGGACTCCCAAATATTTGAACTTGCATTTCAGGCACCAAAGCAGACATCATAATATCTGTTGACGCGATTCAGCGTCCAAGCAAGCACACAGCTTGCTGAATCAAGTGAAAGGTCAGCATGAAACATGTTTTTGTGGGGTTCGGGTTCGGACCCATCCAGTCGGGACTGTTCGCGAAAGAGGCTTACTCAAGCGGGCGTTTTTCGGAGATCGCGGTAGCGGAGGTTGACCCCGCGCTAGTGGCGGCAGTACGCGGCAACAACGATTGCTACGCCTTGAACGTTGCCACCGAGAACGGCGTCGAGCAGGTGCAAGTCGAGGGAGTCACGCTGCTCGACCCCGCGCAGCCGGATGACGAACGGCGTTTGAATGACGCGCTGAGCCGCGCTACGGAGATCGTGACATCGCTGCCTTCCGTCGATTTTTTCGCTCGCGGCGGAGCCGCGAGCGTAGCCGCCCGCATCGCCGCAGGCTTGTGCGGCTCCTCTGCGGGGCAAGCCATCGTGTACACGGCAGAGAACAACAACCATGCAGCCGAGATTCTGGAAAAGGACGTACAGGCCGCCTTGCCGCAGGGTGCGCAACCGCGGCCTGTGCAGTACCTGAACACTGTAATCGGCAAAATGAGCCAAGTCATAAACGATCCCGGTGAGATCGCGCGGCGCGGACTGGCGCCAGTCGCGCCGGGATTCCCGCGCGCGTTCTTGGTCGAGTCATTCAACCGCATCCTGATCTCGAAGATCACTCTGCCCGGTTTCAAGCCCGGCATCACGGCGTTCGAAGAGAAAGACGACCTGCTGCCTTTTGAAGAGGCCAAGCTGTACGGCCACAACGCCATCCATACGCTCCTAGGTTTTTTGGCGCAGGATTGCGGGCTCGCCCTGATGTCGGACCTGCGCGCTCGGCCAGAGCTGTTGGACAGCGCGCGCAAAGCCTTCATAGACGAAAGCGGCGCGGCACTGGTCCGGCGCTATCAAGACCACGGCGACACCCTTTTCACAGAAGCGGGGTTCAAGGCTTATGCGGAAGATTTGTTGAACCGCATGACCAATCCGCACCTCGCAGACACGGTGGCGCGGGCCACGCGCGACCCGTTGCGTAAACTCGGGCGCGCTGACCGCATCTTCGGTGCGATCCGGCTTTGCATTGAATACGGCGTGGAGCCGTTGAACCTCGCGGCAGGAGCGCTAGCAGGTTTGCGTGCGTTGGCAGCAAGCAAAGAGTGTCCGCCTATCCCCGCTTTCAACACCTTGCTTTCTAGCCAGGAACCAAACTCTGACACTTTCGTACAATGTTTGACCACCCTCTGGGGTAACACCAGCCCGACCAAGGAAGTGCGCGAAATTGCCGCCCTGCTCCAGCGCGCGAGCGCGAGGCATGGTGCATAGGGAAAGATTCAACTTTATTGAATCCTTGGGTGCGATTCAATAAAGTTGAATCGCAAAAGGTCAAAGGGTTCAGGGGTCAGGGGTTGCGCGGCAACCTGTTATGGCGATTATGACAAGCGGTTGTGTGTCTCCAGTTTTGAGGGCGCCACAATAGGAAGGGCGTTACTACGTAAGTCGTTGCAAAACAAGCCTGAACCCTGGCTCCTGAATCCTAGGTGCGGTGCAACGAAGTAAAACCACACCCTGAATCCTTGCCCAACCTGCGGAGCGCTTGACTTCAAGAATAACTAAAGTGTAAATTATTTACTTGTTGTGGAAGCAGGCATGTCCCTGCACCATTTGGATTTCAGATTTGAATCCAAAAAGCGCCACAGGAAAGGAAGATAGCTATGGTCAATATGAAAAACTCGCTTTTCGCAATCGCTATGCTGTATTCAGTTCATGCGCTGGCCGCGGTTACTATGGAAAAGATAGGCGAATACGATTTTGCCGTGGATGGGTGCGGCGTACAAGTGTGACAAATGTGTGGGTTCAAGCTCTTATTCGAGTGACGTTTAGGGAAAGGAACAAAAAGGATGAATATGCAAAAGTTGATTAAACACTTTTTGGCCGTTGTCTGCGCCGCATTGTGCGCACTTGAAACTTCTGGTGCGCTGTCCGTTTCGAAAGGATCCAACTACAGCCGTTCTAGCGGCGCGAAGAGCATGAGCGGCATCACCTGGGCCGGTGGCAACACGTACTACTTAATCGCGGACAACAACTCGAATGGCGAAGTGGGACTCTATAAAGCGACGATCACAACTGCGGCTAACGGCCTTTCCGTTTCCTCGTTTTCCGTAGGCCCGCGTGTTGAACTCACCATGGTCACCGACCTCGAGGCGGTGGCGTACGATCCGGCATCGGGCAACGTGTGGGCGGCAGACGAAGCGCAGAAGACGATCGCCGAATATGATCCCACGACCGGCGCGGTGCTCCGCTGGTTGGATGTCCCCGCTATCCTGAAGAAAAACGTGGGCAACTTCGGCTTTGAATCGCTGACTATATCGGGAGATGGCCTCGCGCTGTGGACGGCGAACGAGGAGGCGCTCACGTGCGACGGCCCGCGCTCATCCTACACACAGACGACTACAGTGCGGTTGGTGAAGTTCACGCGCACAACCGTGCATGATGATTGGCAGTTGGCTGCCATGTACCCCTATACCACGGACAAATGGACCCAGCCGTATTCCTACGGCACCGCTGGCCGTCGCGGCGTTTCCGACCTGTGCGCACTGCCAGACGGTTCCCTGATCGTGTTGGAGCGTGAGCTCAGCAGCAGCGTAGATGGGACAGACTTTTGGGCGGGGCTGGGCGTCAAACTTTACCATACGCTCTACCATGTGACAGCCGCAGCGCTGGCGTCCGCGCAGGACGTCAAGGACTGCGAGGCTCTCACAAACATCTCCTTTACGGCGGTTTCGAAGACATCCCTATACAACTCGAATCCCAGCAGCGACGGTACTTCCTGGTCCAACACAGAGGGCATCTGCCTGGGGCTGCGACTGAGTTCCGGAGCCAATCAACTTCTTGTGGTCACGGATGCGGGTGACGGAACCACCAATGAGCAGATCATACCCTACACGCTATCCGGCATAAGTGTGCGCACGCTATCGTTTTCGGCACCGTCGAATGTTGTCTCGTCGATCGAGGGATCGTATTACCGTTTCGTGGACGGGACGAATGTCCTGGTGGCGCTTTCCGGCATTACGGAGAGCAAGGCGTACACCAACAACGGCGAGGTCTGCACGATGGCGGAATGGACGCTGCCCAATCACACCCCGTCGTCCGGAGCGGGTCCGAGCGCGTCATTCATGGTGGCGGCAGACGACACGTTCACCTGGAATGTGTCGAACATAACCGCGGTGACCGAAATCGGTTCGCATGATTCCTTCGAGGGGTTTGCTGTGGGTACGTTTGCGCATGCCATCACCTCTTGGTCCGGCAACGGAGTAGTCGAGGCGCTGACATACGTTCCGTCGATTCCGCCGGGCTATCCCCTGCCGCGCGAGAATCACACCAAAGTCCTGAATGTCGAGGATCCGTCCGTGCGCACACTCCCAGATAACATCTCCGGAAACCGCCACATCGATTTTATGGTCGAGGTTCGCCGGTCGCAGATACCGATCACTGACGTAGCCGCCTCTACCCGGGTCGGAGTGCATATTGACAATGACGGTTGTTTCCGTCTCTGGCACCTTAAAAACGTCGCTGGGGCCTGGACTACGGATTGGACACGGGTTTCCGAGAAGGTCTATGCAGACGGCGACTGGGTGCGGGTCGGGCTCGACCTCGAGGACTACGGCGGAATCGGCTTCTGCCGCATCAAGTTGGACGGCTCGCTCTGCCCGACCGCTGTCGGATTCCGTTCGCCGTCCGATCCGACCCCCTACGGCGCTTGGCATCGGATCGCCTCGGGCACGGCTTCGGAGATGTCTGAAATCGAATTCAGCGGTACGCGGGTGGATGATCTACTCATCACAACAGACGCCTTCATCGCAGAGCATACAGGGCCGACTTCGACGAACGGCATTGACTTCGCGTGGTTCGACGCAGCGGGCCTGCCGCGCGATCCGAACGCAGCGGCACCGAACCTGCCGGGGAAAACCGCCCAGTATCTCCACGATTCGGGGGTGGATCCGTATTCCGACAAGCCGCTTTCAATCACGCATATGGAACTGGGCACAGACGGCAAGGTACGCATGGAGTTCAATGCCTACAAAGGCGACAATCCCGCAGCATACTATCGTGTGCTCAGCTCCACGAATCTCAACGAGTGGACACCGCGCGGCTCTTCGGCTGGCGTATTCAACGGCAACTTTTCCACTTGGTCGAGCACATGGGAAGGCGATGCGGAAAACCCGGCCTTGTTGAAGGAATTCTTTAAAATCGAGGCAGAACCCACCGGCGACTGACAGGATACCATATAGCCGCGCTGTGCGCAGGTGAGTGTTGACCCGCCACTAGCGACCTGCTGTGTCGGGAATGCGGGCGTCCCCGCCCGCTGGTAGGGCGGTTTCCTCGAAACCGCCGCCTCGCCAAGCAAACAAAACGTCGCGGGTCGAATGTCGCGAGTCACGAGTCAACGTGCATGAAAACGTGTACGATTTCATGCACGATCCCGATTTCGATCCCGATTATCGAATTGCTTGAAAAAGCCCTTTTCAGCATCGGCTTTTATAGGTTAAAAAAACATTTTGGCCAGACGCAGTATGCCCTGCTTCCATGGTACGCGGTGTGAGTTGCCGGAAGTATCTTTAAACGTGTCCAAGTTTTCCACATACCAGCGATAATTCCGCACCAGCGCATCTTTGTTGGAGTACTTCGGCGCGTAACCCAGCACCTTCTCGGCCTTTTCAATGCTGACGAACGAGTCCTTACAGGCGGTCTCATACACCCACTTATATAGCGGCGACAAACGCAGCATCTCCAAAAAACGCAGTGTCCAGATCATCGGCGCAGCCGGGAAGCCGATGATCCTTTTGTTGTGTCCGGCCTCGTCCAGCACCGCTTGGTAATCCTCACCCATCGTGGTGAACTCTTTAGCACCGATGTTAAACGTGTCGTTCACCACCGCTTTGTCAAGCGTCAGCGTCAGCCAGATCGCCTCGCAGAGATCCTCCACATCCAGCAACTGGTAACGGTTGCGCCCGTTACCGATCATCGGGAAATTATGTCCGGTCAAAGCCCAGTCGTACAAGAGCGCGAACACTCCCAGTCGTTCAGGGCCGATGAAGGACTTGGGGCGTATGATCGGCACGCAGAGCCCCTGCCCGCGCGCTTTTAGGCACTCTTCCTCAGCCTGTATTTTGGCGCGCCCGTAGGGGCCGACCCCGATCAGGCGGTCAGTTTCGTAAAGCGGATGATGATCCGGTATGCCGTACACAGCCGTGGATGAGATCATCACCGCACGCTCCACGCCAGCCTCGAGCGCGGCCGCCATCACATTGCGCGTGCCGTCCACATCGGTGGTCATGATGTCGTGTTCAGAATAGAGCGGCAGCGCCGCAGCGGTATGCACCACCCACGTGGCGCCTTCCGTCACCTCACGCACTGCGGAAACGTCGCGGATATCAGCGACAAGCGACCTGACCCGGTCTTTTTCAGGATAATCGAACGGCACCAGATCAATCGAACGCACATCCTCGACACCCTTGCTGAGCAAGTGCCTGATAAGGTTTATGCCTAAAAACCCGCTACCGCCTGTAACTAAAACCGCCTGTTTCATGATACCCCCTTTAACTCCTAACTCCTAATTCCTGACTCCTTGCCTATAACTTGGACATTTTGTCATACCAAAACCGTGTTACAACCGGTAGGGCGGTTTCGCCGAAACCGCCGCGGACGGCTCGGCGAGCCGTCCCTACCAGAGCAACGTCCCCCAAAAACCTCTGTGTGAGCCCCTTGCCGATCCATGCTTGCCGATAACTTACACCCAAAGTTATCCTCATTTACATTCCCGTGCGAAGCGCGGGCGGCGGGCTAATTCCTGACTCGGGCGCACATTCAACTATGTTGAATCGCGCCTGTTATATTACACCTCTTGCGTCGCGATCTCAAGTGTGGTAAAAGATCGCAGTGCTTATAAAAACAACAACACCAGAAACATTGGCAGCAGCAGCCGGCTTGCTGAAAAGCGGCGGGGTCGTGGTTCTGCCCACCGATACCGTGTACGGCATTGCCGCCCACCCGGCGCATCCCGAGGCCGTCGAGCGCATTCGTGTGATCAAAGGACGTGATGACGGCAAGCCGGTGGCGTTGCTCGCATCCAGCACACAGGCTGTCACCGCTTTCGGCGCCACCATGCCGACAGTTGCACAACAATTAGCGCATGCCTATTGGCCGGGCGCTCTGACACTGGTGTTGCCATGCGGCGAGATTTACGAAGGTTTCCGTGTGCCGGACCATCCATTCACCCGCGCTCTGCTGGAGGCGTGCGGCGGAACACTACGCGTTACCAGCGCCAATCGCAGCGGGAACATGCCGGCGCTCAGCGCAACGACTGCCTTGCGTGACGTGGGACTGGAGGCCGACATGGTCATAGACGGCGGAATCGCTCCCGGCGGAGTCGCCAGCACGGTTGTCCAGATCAGCGCGGACGGCACCGTCCGAATCCTGCGCGAGGGTGCCATAACTGCTGCCGCGATCAGTGCGTGTCACGGTAAACGTGAGCTTCCAGCGCCTGGCGCATAGCGGTCGAGTCCGCGCGCAGGCCTGTCCAAATCGTGAAAGCGGCAGCCCCTTGATACACGAGCATGCCCATGCCGTTGACCGCCTCGGCACCGCCCGCCAGAGCCGCGCCCATGGTCGGAGTGACCCGCCGCGTGTAGACCAGATCATACAGCAACTGTCCGCGCCGGAAAGCTTCCGGCGGCAAGACCGCCGGATCATCCGTGTTCAACCCCATCGGTGTACACTGGATAACCAGATCGGCATCACGGCAACGTTCCGCCCAAACCGCCGGATCAGGCATCAGTGTTTCGGCCGCCACCAACGCGTCTGGCAATTTTTCACGGATCTCATCTGCCACCAGCGCAGCTTTTCCGGGTGCCAACTCGGCCAACAACAGACGCGCGGCACCCTCCCGGGCACAGGCGATCGAGAGCGCCCGGCCAGCGCCGCCGCATCCCAAAACCATAATAGTTCTGTTTTCCGGCGTTACGCGGCAGTTAAGAGCGAGGTCTTCCAGAAACCCGTCCGCATCGGTGTTGAATCCGATCATTCCGCAGCAGTCGATACGCACAGTGTTCACCGCGCCGAACAGCCGTGCCGACGCATCGAGCTGATCCATCAGCCCCAAGGCGGCAGTCTTATGCGGCACGGTCACGTTCAGGCCGTTAAAACCAGCGGCGCGGCACTCGGCCAGCTTGTCAGCCAATTTATCAGGCGCTACATCGAAACAGCAGTATTCCGCCTCGATGCCAAGGTTGCGGAACGAGGCCTCGTGCATCACCGGTGACAACGAATGCCCTACCGGGTGCCCCAGCAGGGCAAAGCGGTATCTAGGATTTTTTTTCATGTCATCAACTAATCGCGTCCTACCGCGATCATCCCTGAGCGCGATATGTCGATCAGCTTGTATGGCGTCAACAGGTGCAGAAAATCTGACACAGTCTCTTGGTTGCCAGCCATCTGGATGGTTACCGAATCGGTTTGCACGCCGATCACGCGCGCCCTGAAAAGCGCGGCCAGATCCACGATCTCGGCTCGGTCGTGATGGTTAGAGGTAGCCACACGCACCAGAATCAGCTCGCGGTCAAGATGGCGGCGGTTGGTCATGTTGGCCACCTCGATCACGTCCGGCTGCTTCGACAACTGGTGCGTCACCTGCGCGATGATGTTGGCGTCGCCCGGCACCACGATGGTCATTTTCGAGACCGTCGGATCAGCGGTCGGCCCCACATTCAGTGTTTCGATGTTATAGCCGCGGCCAGATATCAGACCCACGATGCGCGCGAGCACCCCAGGTTGGTTTTCCACAAGACAATTAATGATGTGTTTCATAACCCTAACTCCAAACTCTTCACTTCTTCCCTATTCTCTCTTCCAACTCCTAATGGTTGATCGTCTCCGCCACGTGAGAGCCGGGCGGGATCATCGGAAACACATTGGCTTCCGGCGATACTATGCATTCGATCACCCAAGTCTGACGGCTTTCAAAAGCCTCCTTCAAAGCCGGCGCCACCTCTTCCGGGCGCGTGATGCGCCGCGCATTAGCACCGTGCGCTTCGGCAATCTTGATGAAGTCAGGAAGATAACAACCGTCTTTATCCGGGATCTGCTCGTTCGGCGCGCGGCCACTCTGGCCCAGAATGACGCCAGCGTAACGTTTGGCGTAGAACAGCTCCTGCCACTGTCGCACCATGCCTAAACACCCGTTGTTCAGGATCACCACAACTATCGGCAAGCGGTGCTCCACCGCCACCACCAGCTCTTGGAAATTCATCTGAATACCGCCGTCGCCGGTGATGCACACCGCCAGTTCATCCGGACGTCCAAATTGCGCACCGATACATGCTGGCAGACCGAAGCCCATAGTGCCCAAGCCGCCTGAAGAGATGAACGTACGCGGACGCGTATAGCGGAAGAACTGCGCGGCCCACATTTGGTTCTGCCCCACGTCGGTAGTGATCACCGCCTTGCCGCCACTGATTTCGTATATCTGCTCAATCACATACTGCGGCATCAGTTCGCCCTCGCGTTCCCGATATGCGAACGGGAAACGCTCTTTCCATTGGGCCACCTGCTCCAACCACTCTTCATGAGCGGCAGGCCGGACCAGCGGTGTGACCGCCTCCAACACTTCGCGCAAATCTCCGTGCACCCCCAGATGCGCGTGGACGCTCTTGTTTATTGAAGACCGGTCGATATCAATATGCACAATATTGGCTCGCGACGCAAAAGATGATATCTTGCCGGTCACGCGGTCGTCAAAACGTGCTCCAGCCGATATCAGCAAGTCACAATGGTCGATCGCGTAATTCGCAGCAATACTGCCGTGCATGCCCACCATGCGCAATGCAAGCGGGTCATCCTCGGGGAACGCGCCCAGCGCCATCAGGGTGGTGCAAACCGGTATGTTGGCCTTGTGCGCCAGTTCCGAGAGTATCGCGGAGGCGCCCGCGCTTATCATGCCGCCTCCCACATAGAGCAGCGGGCGCTCGGCAGCGTTGATCATAGCGGCGAAATTCTTGATCTCGCCGGGGCAAATCTCCACATACGGCTTGTACGCGCGCATCGTCACCTTATCGGGGGTCGCCGCCATGGTGATTTGCTTCTGCACATTCTTGGGTATGTCGACCACCACCGGACCGGGCTTGCCGGTCGTGGCGATATAAAAGGCCTTGGCAATGATCTCGGGCAAATCATCGGCGCTACGCACCAGAAAATTGTATTTTGTCACCGGCCGCGTGATGCCGATCACGTCCGCCTCTTGGAAGGCGTCGTTGCCGATCATGTCAAGAGCCACCTGTCCGGTGAAGCACACCAAAGGAATGCCGTCCATATGCGCTGTTGCCAGACCTGTGACCGTGTTGGTCGCGCCAGGGCCGGATGTCACCAGGCAACACCCCGGACGCCCTGTTGCGCGGGCATAGCCGTCCGCCATGTGTACAGCACCCTGCTCGTGGCGCGTAAGCACAAAATTAAAAGGTGCGTCATAAATGCAGTTGAAAATATCCAGCACCGCGCCGCCCGGATAGCCGAAAAGAACCTCGCAGCCGGCCTTGACCAATCCATCCACGACGCATTGCGCCCCGGTCCTGCTAGCTTGCTCTGGCTCTTTGGTTTTGCCGGTTTTTTTCTCGTCTTTCATTTTTCCATCCTTTTCAGTTATATGCCGCCAAACACATACCGTCTTTTCTCGCACCCCATAAACAAAAACCCGCCGTCTGACATAACGGCGGGTCTCTTCTCTGATTTTGGAACCACTGACTTAATTAAAAATCAGGAGCCCGCCTGACACAACGTTACAAAACACACGGGCGTAACCCGCCCGGTAACGAGGAGTCTGCTGGCTACGATCATTATTTCGCGTTCCAATTGCATGGTTTGACAATATAATATTCGGAACCGGCGGGATTGTCAACAGGCCTGCAACATTTTTGTATTTTTTAACAGACGCCCCGGCGAGCCGTCCCTACAGAACCAACGCGGGCGGAGCCCGCAACCCAAAAGGTTGTGAGGCTGTAAGGCTGTAAGACTGTGAGACTGTAAGGCTGTGAGACTGTACGAATGAACAACCACAAAAAAGTTAGGAAGTTTGATGCGACCCGTAGCATATTCCCTCACAGCCTACCAGCCCCAACCCCTAGCAAAGCCCGCAACTCAGAGGGCGATGGTGCAAACAACTTGTTTTTTATCGCGCTTGTTTAGCTGTAGGGCACTAACGCGTTTCTCTTTCCCGGATAGAAAAAGGGGGGCCGCGAGTTTTGCGTCACTCGCGGCCCCCTTTGCGATTGATCCCCGGCGGCTCCCTACTCTCCCGCGGGCGCGTCCCGCAGTACCCTCGGCGATCGGGCCCTTCACTTCCGTGTTCGGGATGGGAACGGGTGTTTCCTCCCTTCTGTGGCCGCCGGGAAAAGGCGTGTCCGGGCTCGCCCGGAAAAAGCCAACGCACAGTCTGGGAAAGCCGGTACCGGGCAACGCGCCCTCGACCCCGGCCGGCGCCGCCGGGCGGCGCCTCCTTCCTTCCTTCTTATAAACGGCCAAGCCTCACGGCCTGTTAGTGGCGGTCCGCTGAGCGCGTCGCCGCGCTTGCACGCCCGCCCTATCGAGGTGGTGGTCTGCCACCGGCCTTCAGCCCGCTTTCGCGGGTGGGAGAACTTGTCTCGGGGATGGCTTGGCGCTTAGATGCTTTCAGCGCTTATCCGTTCCCGGCGTGGCTACCCGGCGGTGCCGCTGGCGCGACAACCGGAACACCATCGGCCGGTCATCCCCGGTCCTCTCGTACTAGGGAATGCCCCCCTCAGTTCTCCTGCGCCCGCAGAGGATATGGACCGAACTGTCTCACGACGTTCTGAACCCAGCTCGCGTACCGCTTTAATTGGCGAACAGCCAAACCCTTGGGACCTTCTCCAGCCCCAGGATGCGATGAGCCGACATCGAGGTGCCAAACCGCCGCGTCGATGTGAACTCTCGGCGGCGATCAGCCTGTTATCCCCGGAGTACCTTTTATCCGTTGAGCGACGGCGCTTCCACAAGCCACCGCCGGATCACTAGGTCCCGCTTTCGCGCCTGCTCGAGGTGTCCCTCTCGCAGTCAGGCGCACTTCTGCCCTTGCGCTCGGCGCACGGTTGCCGACCGTGCTGAGTGCACCTTCGAACTCCTCCGTTACTCTTTGGGAGGAAACCGCCCCAGTCAAACTGACCCTCTGGCGTTGTCCCGCGGCCGGGTGACGGCGCGCGGTTAGGACCCCGTCCGCGCAAGACCGGTATTTCACTGGCGCCTCCGCCGCCCCCGGGAGGGCGGCTTCCGAGGCTCCCGGCTATCCTACGCGTGCGCGGCCAGTGTGCAGAGCCAGATTACAGTAAAGGTTCACGGGGTCTCTCCGTCCTTCTGCGGGTATCCGGCATTTTCACCGGAACTACAACTTCACCGAGATCCTCGTTGAGACAGCGCCCATATCGTTACACGATTCGTGCAGGTCGGAACTCACCCGACAAGGAATTTCGCTACCTTAGGACCGTTATAGTTACGGCCGACATTCACGGGGGCTTCGGTCCGGGGCTTCGCCTCGCGGCTGACCCCTCGCCTTGACCTTTCCGCATTGGTCACGTGTCACACTCTATACGTCCGCTCGCGCGTTTGCAGAGTGCTGTGTTTTTGTTAAACAGTCGCATGGGCCCGTTCACTGCGCCCCCCTCGCGGGGGGACCCCTTCTCCCGAAGTTACGGGGTTAGATTGCCGAGTTCCTTAACGAGGTTTCTCTCGCGCGCCTCGGTATGCTCTACCATCCCACCTGTGTCGGTTTGCGGTACGGTTTCCGGCTCGATCCCTAGGGCCTTTTCTCGTCGGCTCGGCGTCGGGGACTCGCGCGGCGTCGCCGCCGCGCTCGGCCGGGCCTCGGGCGCCCGGCGCGCGGATTTGCCTGCGCGCCGCCCTCGGCCTCATTGGGGGGCTGTTCCGCCAGCCCCCTCCCCTAGCCCTCCGCTGTGCCCGTCGGTCAAGCTCTCGCCGGAAGCGGGGGAATGTTGACCCCCTGCCCATCGCCTACGCCCTTCGGCCTCGGCTTAGGATCCGGCTGACCCCGGGCGGACGAACCTGCCCCGGGAAACCTCGGGATTACGGCGGCCGGGATTCCCACCCGGCTTTTCGTTACTCATGTCCGCATAATCGCTCGCCTGCGGTCCACCGCCGCTCTCGCGCGCGGCTTCGCCCCGCAGGCGACGCTCCCCTACCATCCGAAGATCCGCGGATTCGGCACGCGGCTTGACTCCCGATCATTTTCGGCGCGGGACCACTCGACCAGTCAGCTGTTACGCACTGTTTAAATGATGGCTGCCTCTAAGCCAACATCCTGGCTGTCACCGCGGCCCCACCTCCTTAGTGACTTAGCCGCGTTCAGGGGCCTTATCCGGCGGTCCGGGCTGTTTCCCTCTCGACTGCGGAGCTTAGCCCCCGCAGTCTCACTCCCCCGAACCCGCTCCCCGGTATTCGGAGTTTGACAGGCTTCGGCACCCCGGCAGGGGCCCTAGACCAGTCAGTGCTCTACCCCCGGGGGGGTGGTCGGGAGGCCGCCCCTAAAGGCGTTTCGGGGAGAACCAGCTATCACCCGGTTTGATAAGCCTTTCACTCCAACCCACAGGTCATCCGAGCCCTTTTCAACGGACACCGGTTCGGCCCTCCACCCCCTGTTACGGGGGCTTCAGCCTGCCCATGGGTAGCTCACCGGGCTTCGGGTCCACCCCGCGCGACTGAAGCGCCCTATTAGGACTCGCTTTCGCTCCGGCTCCCCTCACGGTTAACCTCGCCGCGCAGGGTGACTCGCGGACTCATTATGCAAAAGGCAAACGGCAACGTCCCGGAGGACGCCGCCATAGCTTGTGGGCGCACGATTTCAGGTCTGTTTCACTCCCTTAAAAAGGGTTCTTTTCACCTTTCCCTCGCGGTACTTGTGCACTATCGGTCGCCACCTAGTATTCAGCCTTGGAGGGTGGGCCCCCCGGATTCAGGCAGGGTTTCACGTGTCCCGCCCTACTCGGGATGCCGCTAGGCCGGGCGGCGGCTTTCGGCTACGGGGCTCTCACCCTGTGCCGCCGGCCTTTCCAGGCCGTTCGCCTGGCCGCGCCCGCGCCACGCCGCGGTCCCGCAACCCCCGGGGGCGTGCCCCCGGGTTTGGGCTGGCGCGCTTTCGCTCGCCGCTACTCGCGCGATCTCTGTTGATTTCTACTCCTCGGGGTACTGAGATGTTTCACTTCCCCCGGTCTCGCCCCGCGCGCCTATGTGTTCAGCGCGCGGTCCCGCCCTGCGAAGGGCGGCGGGTTGCCCCATTCGGACACCCGCGGATCAACGCTCGCTTGCAGCTCCCCGCGGATTTTCGCAGCTTACCGCGTCCTTCGTCGCCTGGTGGCGCCAAGGCATCCGTCGTGCGCCCGTATACGCTTGGCCGGAAATCCAGAAAAAAA
>Ga0255347_1001865_pt1 | contig 31735 bp, 25 predicted proteins | sample wastewater_treat_2_FD_192479 | JGI IMG/M metagenome (GOLD analysis project Ga0255347, IMG submission 192479) | Wastewater microbial communities from Lulu Island WWTP, Vancouver, Canada - plant24 | ecosystem: Engineered > WWTP > Wastewater > Unclassified | place: Canada: Vancouver, British... | reverse complement strand
CCTTCAATGGTGTCCGGAGTGCGCCATTCAATACGGAAAAGGTACGGCCGGAAAAAAACGCTACCATCACCCGGAAGTGTCTCTAAAGGACATGCTGCGCCAGGCGTCCGGGTGAGGCCCAATGGCGCTTTGCGTCCACATCACGCGCAGCTTGTTTGTTTTTCATCAGCCAATGACGCCGCATTGTTTCACCTGATTCTGTTTATGTCCTTTTCCCGGCCGATGACGACCAGCACGTCTGTGTCCTTCACGACAAAATCCGCACGCGGCACCATGTTGATCTCGTCGGTAAGCACATCGCGTACGGCAATCACTTCAATATGGAACCGGTTACGCAACTGAAGTTCGGCCAGAGTTTTCTTCAGAAAGCTGTAGGGCGGTGCCAGCTCGAAAATCATGTAGTCCCCGGACAGAGGTATGAAGTCTATCACATTGGGTGAGATCAGGCTTTTGGCCAGTTTTTGCGCAACCTCCATTTCAGGAATGATCACATCCGTGGCGCCGATTTTCTCCAGAATCAATTTGTGGTCTTCATTGGGTGCTTTCACGATTATGTTTTTCACCTTCTTTTGCCTGAGGTGAAGTGTGATCAAGGTGGCAGCGGCAAGGTCTTCTCCGAAGGAGATGATGGCGATATCGTCTTCGCTGAGGCCGATGTTGTCCCAGATGTCCCGGTCAGTTCCGTCGCTTAAGATGGCTTTTGTGGCGTAATCCCGAATTTGCGCGATTGCTTCTTTTTGCTTATCGATGGCCACGACCTCGAAACCGTTTTCAAAAAGTGTTTTTGCGATATGGTATCCGAAGATACCCAGTCCGATGACTACCGCCCGTTTCATAGCATGCCTCCTGAAAAGCCATCTGCCGGGGGATCAGTTTTCATGCAGTGGCAATACCTGTGTTTATTTGTCAGCCGACCATAACCGCTTCTTCCGCGTAGGTGATTGCTTTTTTCTTTGTTGAATGCAGGGCAAAGGCCATCGTCAGCGGGCCGACGCGCCCGATGAACATCATCATGACTATGATGCATTTCTGAATATCATTCAATGCCGGTGTTGTGCCCATGGACAGGCCCACGGTACCGAACGCGGAGAAGGTTTCAAAAATACAGCTTACGAATTCGCTTCTTTTGGCCAGCGTGGCGCCGCCGCTGGTGCTGAAAAGCAGAAGCGAAGCGGTAACAATACCGATCGCGACGGCGGAGACAAAGATGATGGATACGGCACGGTCCACAAGATCTGCGGAAAGAGTGCGATTGGCGATGTTGACGTTGTCGTTGCCCCGGACGCGGTTGGCGACAAGAAGGCACAAAATTGCGAAACTCGTGGTTTTAACACCTCCCCCGGTCGATCCGGGTGAGGCGCCCACAAACATCAGAAACAAAAGAATTAATATTGTGGAGTTGGTGAGAATGCCGATGTCTACGGTGTTGAATCCCGCCGTCCGCGCCGCCACCGAGTGAAAAAAGGAAATCAGCAGGGAGTCCTTTAACGAGGCGCCCACCAGGACATTGTGGCGCTCCATGAAAAAGATGCACACGGCCCCCAGGAGAATGAGGGCGGCTGTCGTGATCAGCACGATTTTAGAGTGCAAGGAAAGTTTTTTCCGCCTGCCGCGGAATTTTTCCGTAAGTTCATGCAAAACGATAAACCCGATGCCTCCGGTGACAACGAGCGCCATGATGGTTACGTTGACCACAATGTCACCCTGATAACGGGTCATGTTGTCCCGGAAAAGCGAAAGTCCGCAGTTGTTGAAGGCGGAAACTGCGTGATAGAGAGCGTAATAGATGGCGCGGCCGGCTGGATAATCCGCAAGGAACCTGAAAAATAACAAAGCCGTTCCCAGACCTTCGATGATCAGCGTGTACTGAACGACTCTTTTTACAATCAGGTAGAAATCACGGCCGGGTGTGATCATGAAGGCCGATTGGGTGATTTCACGGCCCCTGAAAGAAGTGTCCCGTCCCATCAGCGAGAACAGAAGTACCGAAAAAGTGATGATGCCCAGGCCGCCCACCTGAAACAAAGACAAAGTGATCAATTGACCGGTGACGGACAGATCCCTTCCGATGTCGATTGTTGTCAGTCCGGTTACACATACGGATGTGGCTGATGTGAATAAGGCGTCCACCAGCCCAAGCGGTGCACCGCCGGCGGAAAACGGCAGCCACAGCGCCATCGTACCCAGGCAGATCAATCCCGCGAAGCTCAATACAAACAGCCGCGACGGCGTCAAATGGCGCGATAGAAAAACTTTCACGAGGAGGTAGGGTTCCATGGCGGTCCTTCATGCCGAAGGGTGAAAACTCAGTTGGATCCCGTTTTTTTCTCTTTACGATGCAGCAGCATCTCCCAGATCATCAGCGCCGCCCCTACGGTAATGGCGGAATCTGCGACGTTGAAAGCCGGCCAGTGCGGCAGCGAAGTGAAGCCCAGATAAACATCCAGAAAATCGACAACCGATCCGAAGCGCAGCCGGTCGATGAGATTGCCTATCGCACCGCCGAAAATGAGCGTCATTGATATAGCAAGCATCAAGTTACGGGGGTTGGTTTTGACAAGATAGTAAACAATCAGGCCGGCTGCCACGATGGTGATGCCGGTGAAAAAAACATAACGGAAGGTAGTGGAGGCGTCGGCGAGAAAGCCGAAGGCCGCGCCGGGATTCAATACATAAACCAGATTGAAAAGTCCCGGAATGACCGGAATAACCTCATAAAGAGTGAAGCGCGACATAATCGCCGCTTTTGTAATCTGATCCACACAGACGATCGCCGCCGCGCCGAGAATAAATATCAGAAGATTTTTTTTCAAATAAAGTCCCCGCAGAGCTCAGTACCTGGTCTTATTTTGGTATCTTTTAAAGATTCTCCGCACAGCGCGAGCATATTGTCGGGTGCTGCGGGTTTTCCCCCACCGATTGGTCAAAAATCCAGCAGCGTTCGCACTTCGTGCCGTGGGCTTTTTCCACACCGACGGCAAGACCTTTTATCTCTTCGCTTTCATACGCGCCGGGAATGTCTTTGCCATCCGCCACGGCAAGCTGTGACACGATTAAAAGGGCGCGCAACTCATCGAGATGTGTCGCCAGAAGGTTGCGTAGATTCTCCGGGGCGGCGATAGTGATGCGCGCATCGAGAGAATGGCCGATGACTTTTTCCCGGCGTGCCTGCTCGATGGCTTTGGCGATTTCTCCCTTGGCTTCAATCATCGCACTCCAGCGCCGGCCGAGTTCCTCATCGAAGTAGTTTTTGTCAATTTCCGGAAACTGAGTCAGGTGGACGCTTTCTCCCTTCCTGCTCCAGGCGGGCAGGGCCTGCCAGACTTCTTCGGAGGTGAAGGTAAGTATCGGCGCCAGGAGCCTGGTCATGGCGCTTAAGATGATAAACATGGCGCTCTGGCCTGAGCGGCGTCCGGCCGATGTGGCGCGGCTGGTGTAGAGGCGGTCTTTTAAAACGTCCAGGTAAAGGGCGCTCAAATCCACCGCACAGTAATTGTGCAGTGTGGAAAAGACAATATGGAACTGGTGCTTTTCATAAGCATCCGTGACGCGCCTGATTACTTCCTGCAGGCGGTGCAGAGCCCAGCGGTCCATCTCCAGCATGCCCTCCGGCGTGACGGCATCTTCGTCGGGCCGGAAATCGTAGAGGTTTCCCAGTATAAAACGGCTGGTGTTGCGGATACGGCGGTACGCCTCCGTGAGACGTTTCAGAATCTCTTCGGAAATGCGGATATCTTCGGTATAGTCTTCCGAGGCCACCCACAGGCGCAGAATTTCCGCTCCGTATTTCTTGATGGCCTCCTGGGCTTCAATGACATTGCCGACGGACTTGGACATTTTTTTTCCTTCTCCGTCCACGACAAACCCGTGCGTGAGAACCGTCTTATAGGGAGCGCGGCTGCGGGTGCCGATGCTCTCCAGAAGAGATGAATGGAACCAGCCGCGATGCTGGTCGGAGCCTTCCAGGTACATGTCGCATGGCGACGTGAGCTCCGGACGTTTCTCCAGAACCGCCGCGTGGCTCACGCCTGAGTCGAACCAGACATCAAGGATGTTTGTTTCCTTGGTAAATTCAATCGAGCGGCAGTGAGGGCAGGTGGTGTGGCGCGGTAAAAGCTCGGCTGCCTCCTTTTCAAACCACACATCCGCCCCCCCTTCCTCGACCATCTCAAGCAGATGATCGAGAATTTCCCTGGTCAGCAATTCATTTTTACATTTGGCGCAATAGAAGATGGTAATCGGCACGCCCCACAGGCGCTGGCGCGAAATGCACCAGTCGGGACGGTTTTCCACCATGCCATAGATGCGCTCGCGTCCCCAGGCAGGAATCCAGACAACCTCGTTCGTGATGGCGCCAAGCGCCTTTTTGCGCAGGTCGTTTTTCTCCATCGAGATGAACCACTGCTCGGTGGAACGGAAAATAATCGGCTTTTTGCAGCGCCAGCAGTGCGGATAGGAATGCTGCATGGGCACATGGCCCAACAGAGCGCCCGCCTCGTCGAGTTTTCTGATGACATTATCATTGGCGTCAAAAACGAACTGGCCGGCGAAGTGTTCGACGTCTTCGGTGAATTTCCCCTCGTCGTCAACCGGCGCGTAGTTATCGAGTCCGTATTCCTGGCCGATTTCGTAGTCCTCCTGGCCGTGTCCCGGAGCGATATGCACCGCGCCGGTCCCCGCTTCCAGTGTGACAAAAGGTGCCAGAATCAAAACGCTGTGGCGTTTCACCAGAGGGTGGAGGCATTTGTGCCCCTCGAGAATCTTTCCTTTAAATTCATCAAGAATTTCATAAGCGGCACCACGCTTTCCAAAAGCGTCAAGACAATAATCGAGCATGTCTTTAGCGACAATGAGTACCTCACCGTCGATCTTGACGGCCGTGTAGATGAAATCTTCTTTTACGGCAATGGCCAGGTTCGCCGGTATCGTCCAGGGCGTGGTTGTCCAGATGACCATACTCACTTTTTCGCCCACGAGCTTGGGGAGTGACCGGCCGATGTCTGAATCGAAGGCGAACTTCACATAAATAGAAGGGGTTTGATGGTCGGTATATTCCACTTCCGCCTCGGCCAGCGCCGTTTTACACGAGGCGCACCAGTAAACCGGCTTTTTCCCCTTATAGACGCTGCCGTTTAAATAGAGCTTGCCGAATTCCGCCACCGTGGTGGCTTCGTAAGGGTAGGCCATGGTCAGATAGGGGTTTTCCCATTCGCCGAAAACACCCAGGCGTTTGAACTGCGTGCGCTGAATATCAACGTATTTCTCGGCATAGGCGCGGCAGGCCCGGCGTTTCTCGACCTGTGACATATCCTGCTTCTTACTTCCCAGTTCCTTATCCACCTGATGTTCAATGGGGAGACCGTGGCAGTCCCAGCCAGGCACGTAAACTCCGTCATGGCCGGTCATGTTTTTGGCTTTGATGACGATGTCTTTGATGATTTTGTTCAGTGCCGTGCCCAGATGAATGTTACCGTTGGCGTACGGGGGGCCGTCATGGAGGATAAAAGGGGTTCGGCCTTTGGCTGAGGCGCGGATTTTTTTATATATATCCATCTGTTCCCACTTTTCGAGCATCTCCGGCTCGCGCCGGGCCAGGTCTGCCCTCATCGGGAAGTCGGTTTGAGGAAGATTCAAGGTTTCTTTGTAGTCCATAGTGCCATTTCTCCTGTGTCTTTGAAAAATAGCGGCCAGGCCGCCTGAAGAGTCGAGCGCGGAGGCGCCAGCTTTGTGTCTCAAGCGCGTCACTCTTTTATTGAGCGCGGCTGTCAACTATCACATAACTATATGACTTTCAAGCACGACTCTCGTCGCGAAGGGCTTTATATATGATTCTTAAATGGTGGTTGCAACGGCCATAATATTTTGTTAGTTTTTTGCCGGTTTTCAATCAACCGTCAGCATCTCTTGTAAATCGCCGGGGAGATCAAATGAATCTGAAATCAGTATGCGCGACCGTTACGGCGGCAATAGCATTGCTTATGCCACAGGCGGTTTTTATGCAAAAGACGGCCGACGCCGGTGAGTTTATCGCAAAAGAACGGGCGGGCCTTATCAACTGGTCGGCAGGCTACCTGGAGGCAACCGGGAAAGCCGTGATTTTGGCGGAAAATATGAAAAGGATCAGTGCCAGACCGGCCGCCGTCCGTAACGCCAGGGTAGAGGCAGGGCGCAATCTGCTGGAGTTGACAAAAAACATCGCGGTTGATTCCATGACCACGGTTGGGATGTTAATGACGGAAAATGACATCATCAATATTCAGGTTGAAGGTTTGATAAAGAAGGCAGCTCAAACCGGACTGCTATATCTGCCCGGCGGCGCGGTGGAAGTAAAACTACGCCTGCCACTGTATGGTGAGCTTTCTCAGATCGTCACTCCTTCCGGTATTGAAAAAAGGATAGCCGCCGCATCGGCAACGGCTGTAGCCTCCGTGTCAAAAACCTCGGCGTCGCCTGATGGTGCTGAGACGGCCGGCCGTTTCGCTACCGGCCTGGTGATTGATGCACGCGGCTTTGAGTTTCGCCCCGCTATCTGGCCGCATCTTTACGACGAAAAAGGCAGAGAAATTTACGGATTCAGCGCCAGGAGCCATGAATGCTCCACCGACAGGGGGGCATGCGGCTATTCCCGCGACAGCGTAATTCCAGGTAGAAATGAACGGGCGGGAGAGAACCCGATTATTGTGAGAGCAATCGGCACCGGTCCTGCGGGCGGATCGGATCTGGTTATCGCCAATGACGATGCGTTTCGTTTACTCACCCTTGAAGCGGAAAATCATTTTCTGAAAAATTGTCGTGTTTTGATTTTATTGGATTGAGGCCGGGGATGACGGCATCATAAAACGGCCGGATCTGCACACAAGGGGTTTTGGCTTTTTACAAGAAAGGCACAAATTGACAAAAAGAATCACCATATTGTCGGAGGAGATAGCAAATCAGATTGCCGCCGGTGAAGTGGTGGAAAGGCCCGCATCCATCGTCAAGGAGATGGTGGAGAATTCCATTGATGCGGGTGCGACCGATATCCGTATCGAACTAGAGGCAGGTGGCTGTAAATCCATCACGGTCACCGACAATGGGGCCGGAATCGAGCGGGAGGATGTGGCGCTGGTTTTTGAACGCCATGCGACAAGTAAAATATCCAGTCTTGAAGATATTTACCGAACCGGCTCGTACGGATTCCGAGGAGAGGCCATGCCCAGTATCGCCTCGGTCGCCAAAGTGGAAATGCTCACCCGGCGTGCCGATGACCTGGAGGGAACAAAAGCCGTCGTGCGGGCGGGAGTGATTGCCGGGATAACACCGGCGGGAGCACCGGCCGGCACACGCATCATGGTCAGAGAGCTTTTTGCCAATGTACCGGCGCGCCGGAAATTTCTCAAAACTGAGGCGACTGAACACAGCGCCTGTATGGATGCTCTCACACGCATAGCGCTGGCGCGCCCCGACGTGCGCTTTGTGGTTACGGCAGACGGGCGGGAGGTGTTTGCCGCGCCCGTCGTGAAAGACATTCGTGAGCGTATTGCCATGGTCATGGGCAGGGATTTTCAGGATCAATCTTTGTCTGTTTCCGGTGAAACGGAGCGGGCGTCACTGGCCGGCTTTATCTCCACTCCCTCTTTTACCAGGTCCAACTCCAGAGGAATTTATCTGTTCGTGAACGGGCGCTTTGTCCGTGACAACAGCGTCACACACGCTCTCTTGGCCGCCTATCGCCAGGTCATCGAACCGCGCCGTTATCCGGCGGCAGTCCTTTTTCTAAGCCTGCCGGGCGAGGAGGTGGACATAAACGTTCATCCGGCAAAGCTCGAAGTGCGCTTCAGAAACTCTCAGGAAATCTACAGTCTGATTTCCAAATCCGTAGCCCGTAGCCTTGCCGGTGATCAGGCAACGGAGGCATTAGGTCCCTCGTTCGGCTATCGGTTGGCGCCGCGCGAGAAAACATCCGCCTCGTCAGGCTATTGGAAACCGAAAGGCGGCTCTGCCGGTGGAGCTGTGCCGTATGGTCTTTTTTCGCGTCAAAATCTCGAGCGGGCGATCAATCCGGATCTGTTTGACCGTGTGGCTGATGCCGGCGGGCCATACATCACGACAAATAAAGCAGAGCCTCCCACGGGGCATGTAAACTTTGACGGTCATGAGTATCTGGGGCAGTTTGCCGGCGCCTATCTTGTTTTTGGCTCTCCGGATGGACTCATGCTTATTGATCAGCACGCGGCCCATGAAAGGATCATGCTCGAGCGTCTGAAGGCGACTTCGGCCAAGCGGGTAGCCAGCCAGCCTCTGCTGGTGCCGGAGGTAGTCACCGTCACGCCCGCCCAAATCGCTCTTTTGGAGGCGGCCCTGCCGCTTCTGGACGAGTTGGGTCTGGAGATGGAAATTTACGGCCGTGACTCGGTTGCGCTAAAGGCCGTGCCAGCTTGTCTGCCGCACATCCCGGCGCAGGAAATCGTCGCCGACCTGGCGGATCAGCTCCGGGACGGTATTTCGTCGCAGCCACTGGAGGAGCGAAAAGAAAAGATCATGGCATCGCTTGCCTGCCGCGCCGCCGTCAAGGCGCGAAGCGCTCTTTTACCGGAAGAAGTCGCCTCACTGTGCAGCGATCTGGCGGCAACGCCCTTCAACTCGACCTGCCCCCACGGGCGCCCGGTCAGTGTGAGGTTCTCCCTTTCCGAAATCGAAAGAATGTTCAAGCGGAAATAGCATGGCGAAAATCAAACTGGTTGTCATCTGCTCGCCCACCGCGACGGGGAAAACGGGACTGGCCGTGGAACTGGCACTTGCCATGGGTGGTGAGATTGTCAGCGCGGACTCACTGCAGGTTTACCGCTATCTGGATATCGGAACGGCCAAACCGACCCTGGCCCAGAGAGAAGCGGTAAGGCATCATCTGATCGATGTTGTGGATCCTGACGAGGAATATAACGCAGCCCTTTACGCGGATCAGGCAGGCAGCGTAATTGAGGGTCTTGCCCGAGCGGGAAAGAACATTTTCGTCGTTGGAGGCACAGGGCTGTATATCAGGGCGCTTTTACACGGGATCCTGGCCACCCCGCCTGTTGATCAGAGCATTCGTGATTTTTATAAACAAATCCGTGATCGCCACGGCAGGGGCCATCTTTTCGGTCTGCTGAAAGAAAAAGACCCGCTGGCCGCCGCGCAGATTAATCCCAACGACTGGGTGCGCGTCATCCGCGCGCTGGAGGTGTTTGAACAGTCCGGCCAATCAATTGTTACCATGCAACGTGAGCATGCCTTTGCCGGTTCGCGCTACGATGTTTGTAAGATCGGCCTGCATGTCGAGCGCGCCGAGCTTAAAAGAAGAATAGACCTCAGAGTACAACAGATGGCCAGTGACGGTCTGGTGGATGAAGTGCGTGAAGTTTTGAAGAGAGGTTACAGTCAAGATTTAAAGCCACTGCAGGCGATGGGCTATAAGCAGATACTCGGATTTCTTGCCGGGCGCTATGAGTGGCCTCAGACGCTAGAGTTGATCAGCCGGGCGACCTGGCAGTATGCAAAAAGGCAGATGACCTGGTTTTGCGCGGATCGCTCCATCGCCTGGTTCGGGCCGGATCAATTTAAAAAAATAAAAAAAACCGTCGAAGTGTTTCAGACACCGCCGGTTTATTAAGGGCTGTTTTATCGCTCCCGGCGGCCTCGTCCGCGGTGTGGCTGTCCAATATTGACTTGACTTAAAAAAGCACAAACGCTAGTGAAGATAGGCGTTTTCAATGATCAAGGATGGGTCTGCAACCGTAGTATCCACCCGGGTGGAATGAATGGCAAAGCAAGTGTTTGGTCCCGGCAGGGGATGTAAAACTTTAGTCACTCTGACTGTGTTCGGGCTTGTCTGGTCCCTCACAGGCTGTGAGAGTGCGCTTTTAATGCCTTTGGTTCAGCTTGATTCTCCCGGTAATTATACTTACACGGGAATGAAGCTTCTCGATCAGGATAAATTCAGCCAGGCCGCCGGGGCCTTTGAAATGGCTCTTAAGCTGGATAGTAAAAACTCTCAGGCTCTAACCGGCAGGGGGCTGGTCAGAGCTTACACGTCCGATTTCCGTGGCGCAAAAGCCGACTTGGACAGGGCACGCACATTGGCCGTGACGGATACGGAGAGGCTTCTGAATCATACCGCGATGATCCGTTATTACACGCAAAGCAGGCTCGATGGCGACTGGCTTGCCAGAAGCGAAGTGGAGTTCAACGAGGCGCTCGCCATTGATGCGGAAAATGCCTCCGCCTGCTATTTTATGGGACTGGCCTACAGGCAGGCCTGTTATTTCCATGAGGCGGGCGTGATGTTTGACAGGGTCGCCCGTCTTAAGTCGGAATATCTTGCCGAGGCGCTGGCCGAGCTTGCTTTTTTGCGTAAAGTGCAGCAGGCGATGCCCATCACGGATGCGGGAAAGCGTATCGCCCTGGCTGACAGCATTACGCGTGCCGATGCGGCCGTCCTGCTGATGAGGGAACTGAAAATTGGTGACTTATACGAACAAAAAGCGCCAAAATCCATCCGCATGAATTTGCGCGGGGCGGTACCGACCGTAACAACTGCCGGTGACATCGCCAATAACCCGTGGAAGGAAGACATAGAAGGTATTTTAAAAATAGGTGTCAAAGGTCTGGAGAACGATCCGGAGGGAAATTTTGCCCCCGACTCATTTTTGACAAGAGCGAACTTTGCCGTGATGCTCCAGGATGTCATGATCACGGTGACCGGGGACAAGACGCTGGCGAAAAGGTTTGACGGTTTCAGGTCTCCTTTTCCCGATGTTATCAGCACCTCGCCCTATTTCAATCCGGCCATGGTGGCCACAACCCGCGGCCTGATGGTCGTCAGGAGTGAAGAAACAGGTGAATTCGCCCTGCATAACACGGTGGCCGGCGTGGAGGCGCTGTTGAGCATCAGGGCGCTCAAAGACAAGTGGAATTATCAGTGAATTGTGGATTTAAAGGGATGATCTGCTGATCGTTTACGGTAAAGCTCTTGTGACGATCAGCCCTGCAATAGAGTCGAAAAGGGCGAAAGCCCTTTTGTGTATTTGTATAGGGGGAAAATTATTACATGGTGACCAAAGAACTAGAAAAAACGTTTGAACCGGCCGGGGCCGAACAAAGATTGTATGACTACTGGATTAGAAATAATTTTTTTCACGCTAAGGACAAAAGCGACGCGCCGGCATTTTCCATTGTAATTCCGCCACCCAATGTGACCGGGATGCTCCATATGGGGCATGCGCTCAACAACACCCTTCAGGACGTGATCATCCGCTTCAAGAGGATGCAGGGCTACAACACTTTGTGGATGCCGGGTATGGATCACGCAGGCATCGCCACGCAAAACGTGGTGGAGCAGGAATTGATGAAGGAGGGAATATCACGCCATGAACTGGGGCGTGAAAAATTTCTGGCCCGCGTGTGGGAATGGAAAGAAAAGTACGGCGGAGTGATCATCAATCAGCTCAAGCGCCTGGGTTGCTCCTGCGACTGGGAGCGCGAGCGCTTTACAATGGATGAGGGGCTGTCGCAGGCTGTCCGGGAAGTCTTTGTCCGTCTTTATAACGAGGGGATGATCTACCAGGGTGACTATATCGTCAATTGGTGCCCGCGCTGTCACACCGCCATCTCCGATCTGGAAGTGGAATTCAAACAGGACCAGAGCTTTTTGTGGAATATACGTTATCCCTTCGCCGACGGCGACGGCGAGATTGTTGTCGCCACCACCCGTCCGGAAACGATGCTGGGAGATACGGCTGTGGCTGTTCACCCTGATGACCCTCGCTACCGCGACAAGATCGGCAAGATGGTGGTTTTGCCGCTGATGAATAAAAAGATCCCCGTTATCGCCGACGATTACGTGACGATGGATTTCGGCTCGGGCGCGGTGAAGATCACGCCCGGCTCCGATCCCAATGACTTTGCCATGGCGCAAAGACATGATCTGGAAATCATCTCGGTTATGGACGGGCACGGTATCATCAACGAGCGCGGCGGAAAATACAAGGGGCAGGAACGCTACGAAGCGCGGCGCAATGTTTTGGAGGACCTGGAAAAAGAAGGTTACCTGGTGGCCACCGAGCCCTACGGTCATAACGTCGGTCAGTGTTATCGCTGTAAAACCGATATCGAGCCGATGGTTTCCAAACAGTGGTTTGTCAAAATCAAACCCCTGGCCAAACAGGCGATGAATGCCGTGACGAAGAAAAAAACGAAAATAGTCCCGGCCACCTGGGAGGCCACCTACTTTGACTGGATGAATAATATCCGCGACTGGTGCATCTCCAGGCAATTATGGTGGGGGCATCGCATTCCCGTGTGGTACTGTGACGGCTGCGGCAAGGTGATTGTTTCCACAACAGACCCTGATGCCTGTCCTGATTGCCGGGGGAACTCACTAAGACAGGATGAAGATGTCCTCGATACCTGGTTCAGTTCATCTCTGTGGCCTTTTTCCACTCTGGGCTGGCCCAAAAGAACAAAGGCGCTGAAAACTTTTTACCCCACTTCGCTGCTCATTACCGGTTTTGATATTCTCTTTTTCTGGGTGGCCCGCATGATGATGATGGGGATTTACGTGATGAAGGACGTACCTTTTCATGACGTGTATCTGCATGCGCTGGTCCGCGATGAAAAGGGCGAAAAAATGAGCAAGTCCAAAGGAAACGTCATCGACCCGATCGTGATGATCGAACGTTACGGCACCGACGCCTTCCGCTTCACGCTGGCCGCTTACACGGCGCAGGGGCGCGATGTGCGCATGTCGCCGGAACGCATTGAGGGATACAAATTCTTCGTTAACAAGATCTGGAATGCCGCCAAACTGACCCTGGGAAGTCTGTCGGACTTTGATCCCTCCGTCCCGTGCAAAACGCCTGATTCCCTCCCGGAGAGATGGATCAAGGCCAGACTGAATAAAGCCATCGCCGATGTGCGGGCATCGCTGGATGAATATCGCTTCAACGATGCCGCAGCCGCTATTTATCATTTCATCTGGCATGAGTACTGCGACTGGTATCTGGAAATAAGTAAACCTGCTCTTTACGGCAAGGCCGGCCCGGAACAAAAACAGGTGACGCAGCGGACATTGAAAGAAGTTTTCTCCACGATGCTCAAGCTTTTGCATCCTTTCATGCCGTTTCTGACGGAAGAGCTCTGGCAGGCCCTGCACAACAGTGACGAACATTCGATCATGGTCGCGAGTTTCCCGGAAATTGACGAGGCCAGGGATGATCAGGCCTCGGTTGAAGAGATGGAAATGTTGATGGAGATGATCACTTCCGTACGCAATATCCGTGGCGAGATGCGCATCCCGCCTTCGCGAAAACTGAAGGCCTTGATCTCCGCGGCCGATGAGCAGGCGAAAAAGGCGATTGAAGCAGGCGCAGACTACATCGTGAATCTGGCGAACCTGGAATCAATGGAGGTTGGTGTAAATCTGGAAGAGCCGCCAAAAGTAGCCACCGGTGTGGTCGGTCAGGTAAGAATATATGTCCCACTGGCCGGCATTGTCGATATCGCCGAGGAAAAGGCGAGGCTGGAAAAAGAGATGGGCAAGGTCGGCAAAGACCTCGAGCAGAGCTCCCGCAAGCTTGCCAATCATGATTTCCGCGCCAAGGCGGCTCCGGAAGTAATTGCAAAAGAAGAAGGCAAATTAAAAAGCTTTCAGGAAAAATTTACCGCTCTGGAAACGGCGCTCAAAAAGCTGGGCGGCATTCATGACTGACCGATGTGGAGAAGTTTTAGTAACAAACGGCAGTTTATAAGTCTTTGTTGAGGCAGCAGGATGGTCAGAGCAAAAATGAAAAGAATCGTTGCCGCCGCCCTGGCCGAAGATATCGGCACAGGCGATATAACGACACTGGCGACGGTCGGCCCTAAAAAGAAGGGCAGGGCGGTAGCAGTCGCCAAACAGGATTTTGTCGTTGCGGGGCTGGAGGTTTTCGCGTTCGCCTTTAAATGCATCGACAAAAACATAAGGGTAAAAAAGCTCATCACCGACGGGAAGCTTGCGAAAAAAGGCGACATTATCGCCGAAGTGGAAGGCAGATTGTCCGTTATTTTGCAAGCCGAGCGCACGGCGCTTAATTTTCTGCAGCGCATGAGCGGCATCGCCACTCAAACGGGCAAATATGTCCGGGCCGTGCGCGGCACGGGCGTTAAAATTCTGGATACTAGAAAAACCGTGCCGGGACTGCGCCCGCTGGACAAGATGGCGGTGCGGCTGGGTGGAGGCGTGAATCATCGTTTCGGCCTGTTTGACGCGGTTCTCATAAAAGACAATCACATCGAAGCGGCAGGCGGCATCACCGCCGCCGTCGCTCAGCAAAAAAAATACTTGAAAAAGAAGCTGAAAATCGAGGTGGAAGTAAAAAATCTCAGTGAGGTGAAAGAAGCCCTCGACTGCGGTGTGGATATCATTATGTTCGATAACATGACCAATGCCGCCATGAAGAAGGCAGTCGCGCTGGTGCACGGCAGGGCGCTGACCGAAGCCTCCGGCAATGTCAACCTGCGGCGCATTTCCGCAATTGCCAAAACCGGTGTTGATTTCATATCTGTCGGCGAGCTCACTCACTCTGTGCGCGCCGCGGATATTTCGCTGCTGGTGAAGGGCGCCAGCCGCCAGGAGTGAGACGACCGGCCGGGTATGGCCGGAGTTCGTTTCTACGGGCGGCTGATTTGCAGGTTCGGGCAACAGGGATGACGCCTGTAGGGATATGTGGAACAAATCAGGAAATTCCGTAAAGGCACGAAGTAAGAATAAGGCTCTGTCCGGAGACGGCAGGGAGCAGACCCGTGAATGATTATCATGGATTACTAAGACAAAATCTTGCCGGCAGACCCATCGGACACAAGATTTATTTCTATGAGCAGACTGGTTCGACCAATGATGACGCTTTTGAGTTGGGAACGGCAGGTGAACCGCATGGAACGGTGATCCTGGCCGAAAGGCAGGTGACCGGAAAGGGAAGAATGAACCGCTCCTGGCATTCGCCGCCGGGCGCCAATATTTATACCTCCATTCTTTTGCGTCCGGAATTTGAACCGGCGCGTGCCCCGCAGATTTCCATCGCCGCCGGTATCGCAGTGGCGGAGACCCTCCATAAATACTGCCCCGACACTGTGCAACTGAAGTGGCCCAACGACGTGCTCATCGCCGGCAGAAAAATCTGCGGCATTTTGTCACAGATGAAGCTCTGTGCAGACGCCATAGATTTTGTCGTTGTGGGCATCGGCATCAACGTCAATATAAGCAGGGCCGAGCTTCCGGAAGAACTCCGGGAAACAGCCACGTCGCTGCTGATTGAAACTGGACGAGAGCTGTCGCGCGTTGATCTGATAATTTGCCTGTTTGAAAATATGGCAAAATGGTATAGGAAGCTCACCGAAGACGGCTTTGACACAATCAGAGAAAAATGGCTTAGCCTCTCACCGATGATTGGCGGGCCGGTGGCCGTCAGGTTTCACGACGAGACTATCCTGGGCAGGGCTTACGGGCTGGGCGATGATGGATCTTTAGCCGTTGTCACCGATGCCGATGAAACCGTATACGTTGCCGCGGGCGATGCGACTATATTAAAAAAGGCGAAAGATTATGCTGCTGGTCATTGACGTAGGCAATACCAATACAGTCCTGGGTTTGTTTGACGGGGAGCGCCTGATGTATGACTGGCGCATACGGACGGTCATCGGCCACACGGTTGACGAATACGGAGTGCTGATTTACAATCTGTATCATTCGAGCAGGATGAAAGACAGTGGGCTCAAGTCGGTAAGGGATATTATCATTTCCTGCGTCGTGCCGCCGATGCTCAATATTCTGGAGCCGGTCTGTGTTAAATATTTTAATATCAGGCCTATTATCGTAGGTCCCGAGACCAAAACGGGAATGCCGGTGTTTTACGACAATCCCCGGGAGATCGGTGCCGACCGGATTGTCAATGCGGTGGCTGCCTACAATAAGTATCAGCGAGAATGCATTGTGGTTGATTTCGGTACGGCCACAACATTTGATTATGTCTCCCCCCGGGGTGAATACATGGGCGGCTGCATTGCCCCCGGCATTGTAATTTCCAGCGAGGCGCTGTTTGCACGCGCATCGAAACTCCCGCGGGTGGAGCTTGGCAAACCCACGACCGTGATCACGAAGGATACGATAAGCGCCATACAGGCGGGTATTGTGTTCGGCTATGCGGGGCTGGTGGACGGTATTGTCAATCGAATGAAGGCGGAAGTGGACTCCCGTCCGGTGGTTATTGCCACCGGCGGTCTGGCACGGGTTCTGGCCCCGGAAACAAAAACAATTGAAAAGATCGAAGAAATGCTCACGCTGGACGGTTTGCGCATCATTTATGATCTCAATAAGAAATAAACCATGTTGAATGTCGGTTTAACTGGCGGCATTGCCTGCGGAAAGACAACGGTCGCACAGATGTTCATCCGCCTGGGCGGCATTGTCATTGATTTTGACAAGCTCGCTCACGAGGTCCAAATGCCGGACATGCCTGCCTGGCAGGATATTGTCGCCTGTTTCGGCCGGGATATTTTGCGCTCCGACGGGAATATCGACCGTGTCCGCCTCGGGGCGGTCGTCTTCGGCGATCCGGAAAAACTGCAAAAGCTCAATTCCATCGTGCATCCCCGTGTTTTTGAGCGGTGGCATTTGCAGCTTCAAAACATCAGTGCACAAAACCCCCGTGCGATAGTCTTTGCGGATGTCCCTTTGCTCTTTGAATGCGCCATGCAACACCTTTTCGATCTGACGATCCTGGTGGTGATCGAGCCGGCGCAGCAAATCGAGCGTCTCATGGCGCGCAACCTCATAACGCGCTCCGAGGCGCAAGTACGCCTGGCAAGCCAGATGCCGATCCACAATAAAATTGCTCTGGCGGATATCGTCATTGACAATCGGGATGATGTGGAAAAAACGAAAATGCGTGTGGAGGAAGTATGGCAGGAATTGCTCATAAGGGGAAAAAACAAAAAGCAAGGCGATAATGACTTGACGCCTGTGAAACCGGTGTGAAAACCCGGCTAAAAATCTATGAAGACCGGAGGAGCGAACAATGATTGAAAAAAATGTCATTACTGATTTCAGCCCTGAAGTATCTGAGCCGACCATAGGAGAGGGCTGCTACATTCATCCGTTGGCGTCGGTAATCGGCAATGTTATTTTAGGACGCAACGTCATGGTCGCGCCGACTGCATGCGTGCGAGGAGATGAAGGACAGCCTCTGCATGTCGGCAACGACTCCAATGTACAGGACGGGGTGAACATTCACGCCCTGGAAACGGAACAGGACGGCCGGCCGATTGAAAAAAACCGTGTAGAAGTGGACGGCAAACAATATGCTGTTTATGTGGGCGATCGCGTATCGCTGGCGCACCAGGTGCAGATTCACGGACCTGCCGTCGTTATGGACGACACTTTTGTGGGGATGAGGACGCTGGTGTTCAAATCTCAGGTCGGCAGAAATTGTGTCATTGAACCGGGCGTTATTTTGATGGGCGTAAAAGTTGCGGACGGGCGCTATGTTCCGGTGGGTTCGGTTGTGAAAAACCAGGAAGAGGCAGACCGGTTGCCTGAAATTACGGACGATTACGTTTTTAAAGACCTCAATAAAGGTGTTGTGCATGTCAACAGGGAACTGGCAAAAGGCTATCTCAAGGCTACGTCCTGATCAGGCCGGATTGCCGCAAAAAAAGAGCAGCCGGTTGTCTCCGGAAACGCACAACCGGTTGCTCTAGATTCGCGTATGCTGGCAAAAATTAAACCTTCAGGTAAAAAAAAGCCTCCGCGTTATTGTCTTTCCTGCGGCCGGACGGAAAATATGCGTAATCGCCGCTACTGCACTGTGGGGTGCCGTCAGCACCTGCGCCAGAAGCTCACCACCCGCACCGGATTGCTCGAGGCCCTCAATGTCCGCCACGCCACGTTTTATTTCACCCCCGAGATGATTGTGCTCGACATCGTTGTTCGCGACATTCGCGACGTGTTTCGCTACACAGCCAGGCGCTCTAATGGAAGCAGGCCGGCGGATGATTTCGGGAAAATGGCCAATATGTTGGGAGAGGCGTGGTGGGAGGAAACTGAACGTACAGGGAAAAAATACATGGCGTCGCGCCGCCTCCTGCAGATGGCCGAAAAACTGGAAGGAGATGGTCTGGTACGTCCCCGACTAGTCAAAACACCCAGCGTAAGAGCGGAGAGTCTTCGCTGCCTGGGTATCAGCAGAGCCGAACTAGGCTCGAAGCAGCTTGTCAAGCTAATCCGGGACGCCTACCGCAGGGAGGCAAAAATTCACCACCCGGACGCGGGCGGTGAATCCAGAACCTTCAGGGGCATCCATGATGCTTACAAGGATCTTTTAAAATGGGCTGATCACCCGACATTCATCCGCCGGCGCGGGTTTCCCGATAAGTGGTACTACGATGGCTCGGCGCAAAAGTGGACTCAGCCCACACCCAGAAAACGTTAAGCCGGCTGAGGAGCCCGTGTGGCTTCGCGGCCTGGCGCCTGCGCCCCTTCTAGTATTCGTAAGGCAGGTCAAACTTGTAGGCCTGGGCGAGCCACGACAGGTATTCGCGGATGGCTTCCAGACCCGCGAGCCCCCTGCCGGCATCGATGGGGTGGGAAAGTCCCATCTATATTAAGGCATTGATTTCATCGAGTCTGTTGAAGTCCGGCAGTGAGGTTTCCAGGAAGGTAAGATACTCATTCAGGACGGACAGGTACTCGGGCCCGTAAGTTTCGCAGTAGCGGCACTGCGCCCGTTTGAGATCTGATGTAAGTCTTGCCATCTCCTCGGACTGTTGTTTGCTCACCACGATGCTACCGGTGGCGGATAACTGACGGTGCAGTACTGCCAGTTCTTTTTCGCGCGCCTGCGCAGCCCTGCGGTCAAGGGACTTGAATTTTTCCCATATCGCAGCTTTACCGGTGTTTAGTTTATCTGTCAGTTCTTTTTGTTCGTATTCGATGGGTTTTGTTTTTTCCGGCTTCTGGAGTTTGACCGTCCTTTGGGCATCTGCCGGACGTGCCTGTGGCTCCTGTTTCCATTTGGAGGATTTTGCCGTCGTTTTTTCTACTGATCCGGGCTGCTTTTCCAGGCGGGCCGCAATCGCCTCCCGATTGGCATCACGATATGTCTGTACATCTTCTCTGCGCTGGAAAAGCTCTTTGTCCATCTTATCCATAAGCGCGCGGACGGATTTTTCAAACTCCGCCTTTTGCTGGTGTTTTACCTGACAGGCGTTTTGTGGAATAACCGGCATATCGGTCATGCAGGACTCAGGTGAGGTTTGGGCATGGGCAAAGGAAGTGACGAGGGTGAAAAGAAAAACCGCGATCATCTTTTTCATTTTTATGTCTCCCGCTTGATTATTTTATGGTCAATCCTTGATTAAAATTCACAAACAGCTAAACGGCCCCCGGTTGAATCTGAAGACGCTCGCCCGGTCAACTCCCCGACTGTGATATCATCCTACGGTTTTATACGGAGTGACCAGTGAAAAACGAAAAATTTAAATTGTGTAGACATTGCTTAAATAGCCGGAATAACTCTTTTTTGTCAAGAAGTTTATTTGGTTTTCCGGTTTTTGGCATCTTTGAAGTCCGCAGGTGTGTTCAGGTTCCAGAAAAGCAGCCCGTCGGGGTCAAAGCGGCGAATCTCGTCTGATGTAACCGTCTTTACGCGCACGTCATTGAAAAATCCCGCAACCTTGAGTTTGTCTCGCTCGAGCTGTCTTTTGATTACAGGCAGGCAATTTCTTGAATAGAAAGCGCACAGAGGCTGATAGCCCTCTGCCGTTACGGGGACGACCACATCATGGTTTTCAGCCGGACGGGCAAGATAGAGGATAAAGTCCGGATTCAGATAGGGCAAATCACAGGCGCTGACAAAAATGCCGGGGTTTTTTGCGTAAAACAGGCCAGTGAAAATTCCTCCCAGCGGGCCTTTGTTTTTATAAATATCTGTGACGATAGAGGCATCGCTGAATTCGATGTAGGAGACCGGGTCGTTGGTTACAATGATAATTTCATTAAATAACCTGCGATAGATGTCCATAATTTTGTCGATAAGGCGGTTGCCGTCAATTTCCAGAAACGCCTTATTTGTGCCCATCCGTGAATTTTTCCCGCCTGCTAAAATTATTCCGGATGCATACTTTATAAGATCATTCTTTTGCATATCATCCGACATTTCTTAGCTCAAAATTATTTGATGGCACCATATTATTGCAAAATGATGACCGGTGTCCACTTTTTTTATTGACACTTGAAAAGTAAGTCTGTAAAAACGCAAACTCGTGTTTTTTACTAATTTTTGAAGGGGGTTGTATGGCTTTGCAAGAACAAGTTTTTGGAATGCCCGCCAGAAGCGGGAGATGGTTATTTGTGGTGCTGGGACTGATCATGAATGTATGCCTCGGCGCCGTATATGCCTACAGCATTTTTCTGGGACCGGTCAGGAAAGAATTCCCTGATATTTCAGCGTTTCAGGCGAATCTTCCTTTTATGGTTTTTCTCGCCTTTTTCGCCATCCTCATGTTTTTCGGAGGAAGGGTCATGGAAAAACTGGGGCCGCGTAAACTGGGTATCATCGGCGGTATCATTGTCGGACTGGGATGGTTTCTGGCGGCTTACGCGCCCAATATCTGGGTGCTGGTTTTAACCTATGGCGTGATCGCCGGTTCCGGTGTCGGACTGGTTTACGGCTGCCCGGTGACGATGGGCGCCAAATGGTTCCCCGATAAAAAAGGCCTTGCGGTGGGATTGATGCTGGCCGGTTTCGGCGGCTCGGCACTCATTACGGGAAAAATCGCCAATGCTCTTATTCCGGCATATGGACTTTCCTCTACATTCATGTATTTCGGTGTTGCCTTCGGCGTGATTCTGATTGTTTTGAGTCTGCCGTTTCGCTTCCCGGCGGCTGGCTGGGTTCCGGCCGGATGGAAGCCGGCAGCGGGCACTGTCGCCTCAATTGATTTCGAGCCGGGAGAAATGGTAAAAACAGGAACTTTCTGGGGGTTATTTTTGTGCTTCATCATAGGTGCCGTGGCCGGCCTGATGGCTATCGGCATTTCCAAACCGGTGGGGAACGAAATTATCAAAATTTCCGGTGAGACCGCCGCGACACTGGTAGGTGTATTCGCTATCTTCAATGCGGTGGGGCGTCCTCTGTTCGGCTTCCTGACTGACAAGATAACGCCACGTAACGCTGCGATTATCAATCTTTTGATCATCCTTGTCGTGTCAGTGGTTATGATCATGGCCAAAGAAGGAGATACGACACTCTACATCGCAAGTTTTATCGGTTTCTGGCTGTGCCTGGGTGGCTGGCTGGCGATTGCACCGGCGGCGACGGCGACATTTTTCGGCATGAAAAGTTATGCGCGCAATTACGGCGTGGTCTTTTTTGCCTATGGCATCGGGGCCATTGTCGGCGGTATTATCTCCGGACAAGCCAAAGACGTGTTCGGGACCTATACCTATGCGTTTTATCCGACAGCCGTCCTGGCGCTGGTCGGGCTCGTTTTGGCCATTTCACTATTGAAAACACCGACAAAGGGTTGAGGCGGATAATAAGTCGTAAATTAAAAAAGCGGGCCCTGAGGCCCGCTTTTTTTAGCGGATGATTTTACGATCAACAGATGCATGCATTTCTTCCCGGCGCTCCACCATGGAATGAGAATCGTCTTTCCCCCGGAAGCGCTTGACGTTGAGCATGAATATTTCCAGATTGGAAAGCACGTTGGGCGGAAGGAGATTACCGTCGATTTCCACGGAAATGGTCGGGTAATTCCTTTGGCGTGCCCAGGGAGTGTAAAGTCCCTCGATAACCCTCCCGATCAGGCAGGCAAAAGGCGAAATATTGACAATTCCTGAGTACCCGTCCATCATTGCCGTGGCCGCCACACCGCTGGAGATGCAAATTTCAGAGTGCAGCTCGTGGTTCACAAAATGCGTTTCGGTGTTCTTCATAATTTCATTCATGTTGTGCGGGGTGTGCGGCACAAGATTCGTGGTGCTTAAAATATCACGCACGTCTTTTTCCACTTTTTTCTTGTAGATATGTTCTATCTGCCAACCGATCAGGTCTTTGAATTCCTCTGTAAAAATACGCCTGTACCAGGGGACCAGTTTCATTCTCTTTTTAAGCTCGTAGTGCCGGACGAAATCGCAGTAGTAGAACCACTCGATGACATTGGATACTTTGGCGACAATGCCATGTCGACTGAATAGTTTAATTAGTTCTTCGACGGCAAAATCGTCGCGCCGGACGTAGATTTCCCCTACGATCAACACCTTCGGACAGTCCTCCATCTTTCGGGCCAGCGGGATGCGGGATATTGTATCGGCAATATCTTTGAGGACCGGCGAAACTTGTCTGATATCCTTTTGTGCGACGCCGAGCATTTTTTGCCACGCGTCGTCATAAATCTCCATCGCCTTCACCGGGTCGGATGCGCAGGTCCTCAGTGATGTTTCCACATCTTTCATGTAATCGCCGATCACCGCCGCCCACCATGCGTATTTGGTGAACTCCGGCCCGAGTTCCGTATAGGAATTGTCTGAATCCATGGTGAAGACCAGCACATTTTCCAGGCGCAGGTCTTTGAAGAGGTTATCATAAAAGACAAAATACTGGCCCGTGCGGCAAGGACCGGTCGTTGTCGGTACAAAAAGAATGTAAATTTCATCTTTGCGGTACTTGTCCGAAGACAGATACTGCAGGGCGCTTCCCAGGACGAGATGAGACGGCAGGCACTCCTTACCCGAGGCGTGGTTACGGGCCAGCTGCAGCGTGTAAATGTCCGGCACGGGCATGGTCTGGGCATTTACGCCCAGGCCGCGCAGCGAGGCGCCCACCAGTTCCGCCGAGAGCCTGCCCATGTTCGACAGCAAAAGAACGACACGGGGATTGTTCTTGATGGGGATTTTTTCACCGGTGAAGACATTTTTCACATGGATATCTTCGCCAGGGTTGTTGATGAAGCGCAGGCCGTTGTCGTAGCGTTCTTCCTGGATGGCGGTAATCTTGGAGCGGTAGCCTTCAATGATATCAAGGAAAGCCTCAATGCGTGTATCGACACCCGCGTCCGCCGTATGTGAATCCAGCTCCAGGATCAAAAACGGCTTGGTGCCCGTGATCCATTTCAGATAATGCAGCATGAACGAATCGGGCGCGCAGGAAAAATTGGAAATGAAGGTGACGAAAATATTGTCTTCGTCTTTGAGCATCGTGGAGGCTTTCATGTCCTGTTGCCCGTAGTACCAATACATGTTGGGATAGATGGCTTCATCGGCGAAGGGGAGAATGTCAAACGGGATGATCGAATGGCCCCGCGAGGTGAACTTTCGGGGAATGCCCATGTTCGCGTCGGCCGTAAATGAGTTGTAGGGACGCCCCAGAAGTGCAATGACCGGCCTTTTGGCTTTTCTGGCTTCGTCGAGGGCCTCCTTGCCCAGAGTCGTGAACTTGTCGAAGCATTCCATCTGTTTTTTATAGGCGATATCAAACGCATTTCTGCCGTCTGTCTCACTGAAGCCCAGCCGTGTGGCCAGGGCGATGAAATGCTCTGTGGCTTTTTCCAGCCCGTACATGAAGCTCACCACCGGGGCTAGATACTTCTCTTCCGGGATTTCGGGGAATGCCATTTTTATGTAATAGGGAAGTCCCTGCGTGATGGGGCAGAAACTCGCCGGCGCAATTTCTTCGTAGCTTTCCATGTCACGGAAATGAGGCAGAAAAATATAGTCGGTTTTGCGGTTGATGATATCCTGTACGGCGCCGTGCGCTATTTCCGCCGGGAAGCAGTAGTTGCTCTCCACCCGTGCCGTTCCCTCCGGCGAAATTTCACTGGAGACAAGTGTTTCTATGCCGAGTGTGTGGAAAAACCACGAATACAGAGGCCAGAGGGTGTAGATGGAAAAGCAGCGCGGGATGCCGACGACGAAGTCCCTTTTTTTGTTGAGCGTCGCCGGATCCGGCGCGCATTGCCGGAAGAGGATGTCATTTCGTTTTTCGATGTAATCGACCACTTCCGCTTCATCGAAAACATTTTTCTTACGGATGTTGGCGTATTTGTTACAGCGGCCGCCGAACATATACTTGTTGCCGTTTACATTGAGCACACGGATCGGACAGAAATTATCGCAGGCCTTACATTGGAATTCTCTTTCATAAATAATGTCCGTGGCCAGAATTTTGTCCAGATCGTAGCTTTTTTTGTTCAGAAACCCCTCTTCTTCTTTCTGCCCAGCCAGAAGGCCGACACCGAAACAGCCCATGAGCTCCGGATCCGGCGGCACTAGAATATCCTTGTCCAGAAGCATGGCAAAAGCCAGAGGCACAGCCTTGTTTTTGGCGACTCCTCCCTGCAGAACGATGTTCTTACCGATGGTTCTGTTGCCGACGACCCGGTTCAAGTAATTGGAGACGATTGAAGTGACGATACCGGCGGTGATATCTTCACGGGATGCTCCCTGCTGGATGGCGTTTCTGATATCGGAATTGATGAAAGCGGAACAATGCTCACCGAATTTCAGCGGGTGGGAGGCGGCCAGCGCAATGTCGCCGATCAGGTCGGCGCGGGGAATGTTGAGATCCCCCTGGGCCGATTCCTCCAGAAACGAGCCGGTACCGGCTGAGCAGGCCTCATTCATGGCGTAATCGATGGGCACCTTGTTTTTGAGTAAAACATATTTGGCGTCCTGCCCGCCTATTTCAAAAATTGTGTCGATATCATCGCGGTAAAACGACGTGCCGACGGCGTGAGCGATGATTTCATTATAGACGCCGGGCGTTTCCAGAAAGACGCCTAAAATCTCACGAGATGACCCGGTGGTGGCGGCAAGAGTGATGCTGATCTTTTCGTCGCCGATGTCATCGTGGATCTGTTTTTTTATTTCCGTGATGCAGTTTTTGAGAGCTTTTACCGGGTCTCCGTGAGTACGTCCGTAAAAGGAGGCGGTAATCTCGTTGGTTTCAATATCAATCAGACAGGCTTTAGTTGTTGTGGAACCCCCGTCGACACCAAGGATATATTCACGGCCCGCGACGACTTTCGCTTTGCGTGACGGCAGGTAGGTTACCTTGCCCTCGGCGGATTTCAGACTTTTGAAGCTTTTGAATTGAACCTGCCTGTTTTTGAACAAATCGTCGAAAGCAGGAAGGGGGCTTCCGGATCTGGCGGCCATCAGTGCCGCTCCGTATGCCTCGAAATAGGGTGCCTGCTCGGGTACAATGAATTCCACTTCGGGCATGCGCCCTCGCAGGAAGCGCAAAAGATGCCGGTTTTGCGTCACACCTCCGACCAGCAGAACTTTCCCTTTTTCAATTCTCGCCCTTTTGAGGAAGTCAGCAACCTTGATGGCCATCACATCGCTTAACGACATGACGATGTCGCCGGTTGTCGCTTCTCCCTTGTTCAGGCGGTGGGTGCAGTCGCTTTTCATGAACACGGAGCAACGTGAAGAAAGTTTGAAGACGCGGCACTCATCGGATATGCCACCTACGTCAGCAAGCCCCATATTCATCCGGGCCAGCTGCTGTTTGAAGAATTCACCGGTGCCGGAGGCACATTTGTTTCCGGAAAAGCTGGTAATGATTTTTTTATGGTCATCGATGGTGTACACAATCAGTTCTTCGCCGCCGAGGGAAACCAGCGCATCCACCTCGTGGCCTATTTCCCGCAGCGCCTCTTCAATGCAGAGAGGTTCGATGACACTGTTGATATTTAAAAGATGGCGGCCTTCCGTGCCGGTGGCCATTGCCGGAATGTCCGGAGGTAATTCGTGTCCGGTAAGGATTTTTCTGAGAGTCTCAAGATAATTCCCTTCATGCGGTTCGACGGCGCGCCATAAGATGTTTTTCCCCTCCAGCAGGGCTGCCTTGACATTCGAGGAGCCGATATTGATTCCCAGGCTGTACATAAAATCTCCCTTTGTAGATAGTTCCCGTGGTCAATATTACGAATCAGCCATATCGTCAAGCATCAGATGGCCTTTAAATATTTCAGCGCGGGCGGAAGTAATGTCGAAAAAAAGCAGCTGACAGTGTGCGCCGTCAGCTGCTCTGGATTTCAGAAATTAATATTTTGCTGCCAGGTCCGGTTGACCGAAGCCATCCGGGCGCGAACACTTAGTGACCCTCCTCCATCGCGCCGCCGATATACATCATGGCCAGGAGCATGAAAACCAGCGCCTGTACAATGGATGTAAAAATCATCAACACCATGATGGGCAGCGGCACCAGCAGTGGCACCAGCATCAGGACGACAAGTAAAACGATGTCCTCGCCGGCGATGTTCCCGAACAAACGGAAAGTCAGCGACAAGGGCCGGGACAGATGGCTGATAACTTCGATGGGGAGCATCAGCGGAATCAGCCACCAGACTGGTCCTAAAAACTGTTTGATATACTTAAAGCCGTGTGTAATCACCCCTACGACATGCGTGGAGAAAAACACGACCAGCGCCATCGCCAGGTTGGTATTGATATTGGCGGTGGGAGGCTCGAAGCCGGGAATGATTCCAATGAGGTTACACACCAGGATGAAGATAAACAGGGTGGCGATAAGCGGGAAAAACTTTCTGCCGTGTTCTCCCATGGTTTCGACCAATTGCCCGTGCAGCCCGCCGACGACGACCTCCATGAAGTTTTGCATGCCGCCCGGGTAAACATTGAGCTTTCTCGTGGCCAGAATTGAAGACACGGCGAGAATCAGGACAACAAAAAGTGTGTTGAAAACGATGGTCATATTGATGCCCAGATCATGAAACAGATCTGTGTGAAAGAATATTAAAGGTTCCATTCGTTTTTAACTAACCTCCTCACTAAAGTTTTTTTTTGCCAGGGCAGCGAGCATGGTGAAGACCATGTTGAGCACTACCACGGAAAGTCCGATGAGCAGACCGACAACGTCGACCGTGCGGGTGGAAATAAGGAAAAATAAAACAATGCCGGTCAGCCCCAAACGGATATAATATTTAATCATGACGGGCAGCTTCACATTTCCGGATTGTTTTCTGAAAAGACCCTTCAATCCCATTTCCATGCCGTGAAAATTTAGAATGCTGATAAAACCGCCCAGCAGAACGCCAAGATAAAAGGCATGAGCGGTAAAAATAAAAGACACAACGAAAAGGACCGCCAGAATAATCCAGTTGGTGATTTCAAGTCTTTTTTGGAGCGGGTCTTTGACGATGGGATTCACTTTTTAAACTCTTGATGACGGTTTCTTCATCTTTGAAATTTTTCTTAATTAAAACATAAACATTACGGAATCCGGCGGAAATCCCGATCACCAGGAAAGAGATGGTAAAGACGTAGCCGGAATCAAATTTCCGATCCAGATAATTTCCCAAAAGAAGGCAGCCGAAAATCGCCAGCACCATGGCGATTCCGATACTGCTGGCAAAAGCCATCTGGATGGTCAGCTTTTTTGTTTCACTATCCATTCAGCGAGCCGCTCCTTAACATTTGCAGCGGGCAAAGTCAATAAAAAACATGACCGACGTTCATCGGTTTCCCGCTTTGACGGCGGTGATGTTTTTTTTGTACCATTCAATTGTTTTTGCAAGCCCTGAGGCCAGATCCGTCCTAGCAATGAAGCCGAATTCCTGCCGCGCCCTGGCGGTGTCCAGCATCCGCCTTGGTTGACCGTCCGGTTTTGTTGTATTCCAGTTAATTTTGCCTTTAAAGCCGCAAAGACGCGCGATCAGTGCGGTCAGGTCCCTGATGGATATCTCAAATCCCGCCCCGATATTCACCGGTTCACTTTTATCGTATAAATCCGTGGCCATGCAGATGGCCCGGGCCGCGTCTTCCACGTAGAAAAATTCACGGGTGGCGCCTCCCGTTCCCCAGACTTCTATTGCGTCGTGGTGGTTTTCTATCGCGTCGAAGCATTTCCTGATCAGCGCCGGAATCACGTGTGAAGAGGCAGGGTCGAAGTTATCGCCCGGCCCGTAGAGATTGACGGGAAGTAAAAAGATGGAGTTGAACCCGTATTGGTTACGGTATGCCTGCGACTGCACCAGCATCATTTTTTTGGCAAGCCCATAGGGCGCATTTGTCTCTTCAGGATAGCCGTTCCAGATATCTTCCTCTCGGAAGGGAACGGGTGTGAATTTTGGATACGCGCAGATGGTCCCCAGGGCGACGAATTTTTCGATTTTTTGCAAACAGGCTTCATGAAGCAGTTGCGCACCCATGATCAGATTATCATAAAAGAGCTCGGCCGGTTTTTCCTGATTGAAGCCGATCCCCCCGACTTTTGCCGCCAGATGGATCACTATATCCGGCCGGGTGACTGAGAACATGCGGCGGATATCATCCAGACGGGTGAGATCGTATTCCGGCAGGTCGGCCACCTCGACCGAGGCGCAATCGTATCCGGCAAGCTCCTGCAGCAGATGCCGGCCCAGAAAGCCTTTTCCACCGGTTACTGTAACGCGCTTGTTTTTGAGCAACAGCCTGTCCTCTTAAATGGGTTTTAGCCTATTCTTTCGGAATTGGTGTGAGAAAAGCCCGCATCCCTGAGAGTTTTTTCTTTTCTGGCCAGTTCCAGATCCGCCGCGATCATCATATCGATGAGCTCGTCAAAGGAAACTTTGGGCTGCCAGTTGAGAGCTTTTCTGGCCTTGGATGAGTCACCAAGAAGCACATCGACTTCCGTAGGACGGAAATAGCGTTCATCGATTTCCACATGAGCGGCATAATCCAGTCCGAGTTTACTGAAGACTTTTTGTGCAAATTCACGCACCGAGTGAGTCTCACCGGTCGCGATGACATAGTCGTCGGGCCTGTCTTGCTGGAGCATCAGCCACATCGCCTCGACGAAATCGCCGGCATAGCCCCAGTCCCGTTTGGCCTCCAGGTTACCCAGATAAAGTTTGTCTTTCAGACCCATTTTGATCCGGGTCGCCGTACGGGTGATTTTTCGCGTGACAAATGTTTCGCCGCGACGGGGGGATTCATGGTTGAACAAAATTCCGTTGGTGGCAAAAATGCCGTAGGCGTCACGGTAATTCCGCACGATGTGATAGGCATACACTTTTGCCGCCGCATAGGGACTGCGCGGCTGAAACAGAGTTTGTTCATGCTGGGGAGGCGGAGCCGCTCCGAACATCTCACTGGAAGAGGCCTGGTAAAATCTTGTCGTAATGCCGGTTTTCCGGATGGCCTCCAGAATCCTGAGTGTTCCCAGGCCCGTGATATCTCCTGTGTATTCCGGCATGTCAAAGCTCACCCGGACATGGCTTTGCGCCCCCAGATGGTAGATCTCGTCAGGGGCGATGGAGGAGAGCAGATCCATAAGCTGACCGGAGACGCTCAGATCGCCGTAATGTAAAAACAGCCTGGCCTTCGGGTCGTGAAGGTCAAGATACAGATGGTCGATACGGTCTGTGTTGAATGTACTGGAGCGGCGGATCAGCCCGTGCACTTCATATCCCTTTTCCAGTAGAAATTCGGCCAGGTACGATCCATCCTGTCCGGTGATGCCGGTAATCAGCGCTTTTTTCATAGTAAATTTTCCTTTTGCGGGACCTTACAGCCGCCAGTAGTTTATCCCCAGTTTACGGGCCGCGGCCGGCTGGAAAAGGCCTTTGATATCCAGCAGGATGGGCTTTTCTTTTTTGCACAGGGAGGCAATCTTTTCCATGCCCATTGTTATGTACTTGTCGTGGGCCACAGCCAGGATGACCGCGTCCATGTCTTTGATCTGATTTAATGCAACAGGGTTGATGCCGCACAGGTTACGAGCTTCTTCAGGCAGCGCCAGCGGATCGTGTGCCAACACATCGACGCCGTAGTCCCGTAATTCTTCGATGATGTCCACGACGCGGGTGTTTCGCAGATCCGGAACATTTTCCTTGAACGACAGGCCCAGGATGGCCACGCGTGCGTTTTTAACCTGCACATCGGCCGCGATAAGAGTTTTGACGGTGCGCTCGGCAACATACTTACCCATATTGTCATTTATCCTGCGGCCGGCCAGGATGACCTCGGGACGATAGCCGATGCTTTCCGCCTTGTAGGTAAGATAGTAGGGGTCAACGCCGATGCAGTGGCCGCCGACCAGCCCCGGCCGAAAGTTCAGGAAATTCCATTTGGTGCCGGCCGCCTCCAGCACTTCCAGCGTGTCGATGCCCATCTTGTTGAAAATGATGGCCAGTTCGTTCATCAGTGCGATGTTGATGTCACGCTGTGTGTTTTCGATGACTTTGGCCGCCTCCGCCACTTTTATCGATGAGGTCCGGTGCAGTCCGACTTTAACTACTGCACTGTAGATGCCTTCGAGCAGATCCAGTGTTTCCGGATCCGAGGCGGAAATGATTTTCACCGTGTTGCTTACCGTATGGACTTTATCACCGGGGTTGATTCGTTCCGGGGAGTAACCGATGGTGAAATCTTTGCCGAACTTCAGTTTTGATTCGCGCTCGAGAATGGGCACGCAGATATCTTCGGTGACACCGGGATATACGGTTGACTCGTAAACCACACATGACCCTGCTTTCATGTGCCTGCCGATCATCGTGGAGGCGTTTTCAATGGCACTAAGATCGGGAACGTGAAAGTGATCGACCGGCGTGGGGACGGCGACAATGAATAGTTTGCAGGCCGCCAGGTCCGAGGGTTTGGAGGTGAAGTGGATTTTGGCCTTTTTTAATTCGGCGTCAGTCAATTCCATGGTGCGGTCATGGCCTTTTTTCAGCTCGGCAACGTTGGCCTGGCTGATATCGAAACCGACCACCGTGAAATGCCGTGACAGATGGGCCGCCAGCGGCAGGCCGACATATCCCAGGCCGACAATGGCGATTTTGTTTTTTCCTGCGTAAAATGATTGAGCGCTCAGAGCTGTTTTCATAAAGAGAAGTCCTTTGTGGAGTATTAAAGTCGTGTAAGCAAGGCCTATTACCTCATCGGCCAATCCATGTCAATGAGATGGTTAGAGATTTTTCAATACTCTGGTGAGGGCGGAGAGGGTCTCGTCGATGTCCGCGTCCGTGTGGGCGAAGCTCAGGAAGCCTGCCTCAAACTGAGAGGGAGCCAGCCACACACCGTTTTCTATCATGCCGTGGAAGAAGCGCGCATAAAGGTCCGTGTCCGACTCCAGGGCATCGGTCAGATTGCGAACAGGCGCTTCGCGGAAAAAAACAGTGAACATCGAAAAAACTTTATTCAGGCAGCAGGCGATGCCGCGGCGGGAAAACTCGACCTCTATTTCCCGGCAAAGAGTATCGGCGCGGCCCGCCAGCAGGGCATAATCGTCTTTGCCCGCTTTCAGAATGTTGAGGGTGGCGATGCCCGCGCTCATCGCCAGAGGGTTTCCTGAAAGAGTTCCCGCCTGATAGACATCACCGGCGGGAGCGAGCCTTTGCATGAATTTCTTTTTGCCGCCCAGGGCGCCCACCGGCAGTCCCCCTCCGATAATTTTCCCCAGGCAGGTGAGATCAGGCTCAACGCCGCACAGATTCTGATAACCGTAAAAGCCGAAGCGGAAGCCGGTGATGACTTCATCGAAAATCAGTATAATATCGTGTCGGGCGGTCAGTTCGCGCATCTTTTTCAAATATCCCTGTGCCGGCGGTACAACACCCATATTGCCGGCGACTGGCTCGACAATGACGGCGGCCAGACGATCCGCATAGCGGTGGATGGCCTCTTCAAGGGCGGCCTGGTCGTTGTAGGGTAGGCTCAGAGTCAGGCCGGCCAGCACCC
>Ga0255347_1001864_pt1 | contig 31771 bp, 22 predicted proteins | sample wastewater_treat_2_FD_192479 | JGI IMG/M metagenome (GOLD analysis project Ga0255347, IMG submission 192479) | Wastewater microbial communities from Lulu Island WWTP, Vancouver, Canada - plant24 | ecosystem: Engineered > WWTP > Wastewater > Unclassified | place: Canada: Vancouver, British... | reverse complement strand
GTGGGGGGCCCGTTCTTATGGATCCCTTTGTCTCCAACAGCTCTTGCAGGGGACCCTTTCGTATTGGATTTGGGGCTCCCGTGGGGTTGGTGATGACGGCGTGTACGTCGAGCTCGCCGACGCGACGCCCGCCGAGGTTGCGCGCGGGATGGCGCTGCTCAAGAACCTGGTGGGGTGAGCGCGCCGCCGACGCCCAGGTGCAGGCGTCGACGGTCCCGATCCCATTCGTAGACACCTCCGCGCGCCACGAGCTTCTCATTGTCGAAGCCGACGGAGCCCAGCGCGTCGATGGCGCCCGCGTCGAGGATCGACTGTCCGATCCGGTGCACGCCGCCGGTGTTTCCGAAGAAGCGTCCCATCGGGTCGATCATCGCGTAGGAGTCCGTCATCGCGTCGTTGTTCTCCGCGACCACCGGAATGCCCACGTCGACGAGAGCGCGGTGTCGTGCGACGAACTCCTGGAAGTCGCTGGACGTGATGAGCAGGTCATCGACAGCGTGCTCGTTCTGGCCCTCGACACGAAGGACCTGGAACACCTTCCATCGCTGCGGCTGAACCGCGCGGACGAGCGCGCTCATGTCCTCTCGCACGTTGTGTCGCGTGACGACGGTGTTGAGCTTCACGGCAGCGCCGTTCGCGCGCGCCTGCCGCGCGTGGACGATCACGCTTGCGGTGTAGCCTTCGCCACCACGGCCGACGAGAGAGTTACCTTCATCCGTCGCGGAGTCGACGGAGAGCCCGACCCAGTCCAGCACCGCGCCCGCAGGCGACGCGAGGAGACGAGCGAGCCGCGCCCCGTTGCTCACGATGCTCGTCGTGAAGCCCATCGCCTTGGCGGCCAGCACGAGCTGGTCGATGTCGGGGTGAAGGGTGGGCTCGCCGCCGACGAAGTTCATTTTCTCTCCTCCACCGTCACGCACGCGGCGCATGACCTCGATGGCGTCGGAGGTCGAGAGCCGCTTCGGCGTCTCGGGGAACCTGGCGAAGCAGTAGCGGCAGTGGGCGTTGCACGGGCGCAGGAGATGGAAGTTGATCGCACGAGGGAACATGTGGGGCTCCGTTCGGGGTATGGAGGGGCGCAGAGGAGCGCGGGGCTCCCCAGCGCCCGGGGCGATCACTTCTTCGGCGGGGCTGGTTGCTGAACCGCCGGAGTGGGTGCGGGCGGCACGTTCGGGTGCCCGAGGCTCTGGCGGTTGCTGCGGTCGGCGACGTAGGCCGGGTTGTTGGGGTTCTTCACATCGCTGCGCTGGTCGTTCGGCGTGGACTTCTTCGACATGGGTGTTCTCCTTGCTCGGCCGGGATTGGCTGCTCTTGAAGCTGCCAGCAGTCCTCTGTGGAATCCATCGACGCACCCATCGACGTAGCGATGCGTCCATCGATGGACAGGGAGCGACGTCGGGGCGATGCTCTAGGGATGACGTGGCACGCGCGGCTCAAGGAGAAGGCGGGCTCGAACGCCAAGGCGGCGATCCGCCTGTTCCCCGAATGGAAGAAGAAGGCTCGGAAAGAGGTCGAGCGTGAGAAGACGACGCCGAAGGCGCTCGAGAACAAGATCGGCCTCCTGCACCGCAAGGGCGACACGACCGGCTGGTGGCGTGATCGGCCCACGCTCCGGCAACTCCTCGCGGATCTCGTTGAACTCGAGCCCGACGAGATCTTCGGTGCGCCCGGCCGCACGCCGATGGCGACGTTCCGCCAGTTTCCAGCCTTGCCTCCGCTCGAGCGCGACGAAGCTCCCTGCCGAACCTCGCGAGCAGGAAGCGTCTTCGAGATCGCCTGTGCCGCGGTGAGCGATCGCGAGAGGCACCGCCACTGGATCGTCGTCCCGCCCGGCGGTGGGAAGAGCCTCGCCGTCGAGCTGCTGCGAACGCGATTCCCTGGGGAGGTTGCCGCGCAGACGGTCGTGCGACTGGCCGATGCGGTCGCCCTCGCGCGCATCGACACCGGGCGCCCTCTCGTGGTCGAAGTCGAAGAGGCCGACGCCACCACCGACCTCTCGTCGGTGAGCGCGCTCGAGACTCACCAAGGCCCGATAGTCGTCCTGGCTCCCTTCAAGCACCCGGACGAGCACATCACCGAGTGGAGGACGTCGCTCCCCGAGTCCACGCCGCGCGGGTGGAACGGAACCTGGACGACGAGCCGCGCCGCCCCCGACGCGGGCTGGGTCGCACGCATGCTCTCCTGGATCGAGGACCGGCTTTCTAACTCGCCACGCGACACCAAGTTCGACAAGGACGGCGTGCTCAGGTGGCTCGACGAGCACCCAGCGGTCCACCGCGCTGTTCAAACGCCGGGAGACCTGCTCGCCCTCTGCGCTGACTTCGACGCCTACGGCAGCGAGGGGAGACCGCATGAGCGCGCCGAGCGCTGGCTGCGTACGATCGGAATGAAGGCGCTCCCCGACGATGCGCCTCGTTCTTGGGCCACCTACGGCGCCGCCGACTGCGTGACCGAGATGGTCGTGGCCCACGCGCTCGATCGCACGACGGCCCTGCAGGAACGCCCGTTCGCGGCATGGCGTACCGTCGTCCCGCAAGGAGCTTCAGCGTCGGACGCAGTGCCTGGTTCCGACGGCATCGTCGGCGTCCTACGCGCCGGCGGGCTCCTGCGCGCGGACGAGCTCGGCGTGACGCTGTCACCGAAGTGGGTGGCCGAAGCGCTCGTTCACGGTCAGATCGTGCAGCTCATGAGGGACCGCGCCGTGCACGTGTGGGGCCCCATCGCGGGCGACGTATCCCGCCAGCGCCTCGTCGACGACGCGCTCGATGCGCTCGCTCCGACCGAGCTTCGCGCAGCCGCTGACGCGCTGCTCGCCCAGATGGCGAAGACGGACGTCGGCTTCGCCGAGGTCGCCGCGCTGGAGGCCGTCGTCGCAGCGCTCGGACGTCGTCTCGTCGACACCGACCACGATCGGCGCGACGCGGACGTCGCTCGCCGGGCTTTGGAAGTGCAGCTCGGGCATCTCGTGAGCGGCGTTAACATCGGCGAGCGTCGCGTGCCCACGACCCGTCGCAGCCACGACGAGTGGTTCCTGACGGGATGGGCGATCAGCCTCGCCACGAGTGATGCGGCGGTCGACGTCCCTGATGACCTGCGCTGGGAGCTGGCTGGCTGGTCGGCGAACCTCAGGCTGTCGGAGGCACAAAGGGCGAACCACTTCCCGTGGTCCTCGGTGTCTCCCTGGGGAGCCTCCGACGCCGTGCGAGCGCTCATCAGGCTCACGCCGGGAGCAATCGCGCGGTTGACGCCGTCGGAGGTTCCCAAGGACGTCCCTCGTCTCTTGTTGCCCGCGCTCTTCCTCGCGGAGGGCTGGGAGGTGACGCACGAGCACCTCGGTCAGTTGGCGGGCTCCTGGGAAGAGACGGTGCTCGCGGATGCCGTGCGGCGACTCGATCGCGAACGTCCGCGCGTTCTTGCCGAGAGGCTGTGGAAGCTCGCGAGCGACGCGGCCGTAGGTGGAACGGCTGCCGCCGCTGCCGGAGTCGTCATGAGCAACGGCACGCTGCTGGCGGCGGGCGGTGTGAGCACCACAGCTCGCCAAGATGCGTCCCCGGCGCCCGTTGCTGAGCGGATCGTCTACCTCCAGAACCGCCATACGCCGCTGCTGTCGTTCGTGCTGGAGAACCTCTCGGCGACTCTCATCGAGGAGACTGCGCGCGTCGCGGGCACTCATCGACGACTGCGCACAGGCAACCAGTACACGCCCTCCGATCCGCGCGCACTGCGCCTCCTGACCTCCGAGCAGCGTGCGGCGGCAGTCCGAGGTCGTCTCTCCAACGACGTACGTTTCGATGAGGTCCGCGAGCTCGTCGAGGTGCTGGAGGGCGAGGATCTCGACACGCTCCTCGATGTCGTGCGCACCGCCGATCGGAACATTGCTTGGGAGTTTGCGAGCCGCGTGTGGCGTGCGCGACCCGAGCGCGCAGAGGCTGAAGCACAGCGCGCCGTCGACGACGGACAGGCAGCAGCGGAGGCGTGGTTCCGAACGGCGCCTCGTGCTCAAACGGGGAAGTTGATCGGGATGATCGACGGCGCGGCGGTACAGCCACCGTGGGTGCGGGACTGGGCGCTCGCGAAGCTCCTCGACGCCGGGGTCTACGCCGAGTCGCTGTACCGGTTCATGTGCCCCGAGCCGCCGGTGTCGCCGACCAAGCCCTCGAAGAGGCGCGCGAGGTAGCGTCCGTGATGGTGTCCCGCCGGGAGCCCCTGGGATATCCTCGCACCCTCGCGGCGGGATCGTCCGCGCTCGGTGCCCATGTCTACCTTCGACTCGACCAAGACCCTGCTCGGCGACCTCCTCACGAAGGTCGTGAAGGGCAAGCTCCAACTACCTGACTTCCAACGTGGGTGGGTCTGGGACGATGAGCACATCCAGTCTCTGCTCGTCAGCATCGCGCGCTCGTTCCCGATCGGGGCCGTGATGCTCCTCGAGACGGGCGGCGAGACGCGCTTCCAGGTGCGCGCCGTCGAGGGCGTCGACCTGCCGCCCAACACAAGCCCCGAGGAGCTGATTCTCGACGGCCAGCAGCGTCTCACGTCCCTCACGCAGGTACTGAAGCTCGACAAGCCTGTCGCGACGCGCGACGCGAAGAAGCGGGAGCTCAAGCTCCACTACTACTTCGACATCGAGAAGGCGCTCTTGGGCCCCCAGGCTTTGGAGGACGCGATCGTCACCGTCGACGAGCAGCGCACCCAGCGAGAGAACTTCGGCCGCAAGGTGGTGCTCGACCTCAGCACGCGCGAGAAGGAGATCGATGCCTTCCATTTTCCGTGCAGCCAGATCCTGAACTCGGACGACTGGGAGCAGGCACTCTCCGAGCATGCATCCGAGAAGCTCGCGCGGTTCATGAAGTTCCGACGGCAGGTTGTGGAACCGTTCCGCAACTACGCGCTGCCGGTCATCAGTCTGAGGAAGGAGACCTCGAAGGAGGCCGTCTGCCTCGTGTTCGAGAAGGTGAACACGGGCGGCGTTCCGCTCTCCGTCTTCGAGCTCATCACGGCCACGTGGGCGGCCGACGGCTTCAACCTGCGTGACGATTGGTTCGGCGGGAGGGGCAAGAGCGGGCGCCATGCTCGCCTCGGCAAGAGGCCGCTGCTCCGTGATCTCCAGCCGACGGACTTCCTCCAGGGCGTCTCGCTGCTGCACTCCTTCGAGAGGCGCACGCAGGACCTCGCCGCCGGGCGCTCCGGCAAAGAGGCCACGGGCGTCACGGCCAAGCGTGAGCACATCCTCGAGATGCCGCTCGGGGCCTTCGAGAAGTGGGCCGAGTCGTTGACCAAGGGATTCGAGGAGGCCGAGCGCTTCCTGCGCAGCGAGGGGTTCCACCACCCGAAGTTCCTCCCATACCGGACACAGCTCACGCCGCTGGGGGCCGTGCTTGCGCATCTCGGTGAGCGTTGGCTCGAGCCGCAGATCAAGACGAAGCTCGCGCGCTGGTTCTGGTGCGGCGTCCTGGGCGAGCTCTACGGCGGCGCCGTCGAGACGCGGATCGCGCTCGACGTTCAGCAGCTCCTCGCTTGGGTCAACGATCCCTCGGCGCCGGAGCCCGCCACCGTTCAAGCTGCAGGTTTCAACCCGAATCGCCTCGACACGCTCCGTTCGCGCACGAGCGCCGCGTACCGTGGGCTCTACGTGCTCTTGCAGCGAGAGGGCGCGTGCGACTTCTTCTGGAAGGCGCGCATGGTCGACCTCGACCGCGACGACGCGAAGCTCGACATCCATCACATCTTCCCGAAGAAATGGTGCGAGGACCAAGACATCCCTCCACGCGTCTTCAACGCGATCGTCAACAAGACGGCCATCTCCTACAAGGCGAACCGGATGATCGGCGGCAGCGCCCCGTCGAAGTACCTCGCGCAGCTTCAGGGGCACGTCCAGGTGAAGCTCGACGATGCCGCGATGGACACCATCCTGAAGAGCCACGTCATCGACCCGGCGCTGCTGCGAGCCGACTCCTTCCAGGCGTTCTACTCGGCGCGGAAGGCGGCTCTGCTGTCCCTTGTCGAACGCGCGATGGGCAAGGCGTCGGCCGAGGCCACCGCCGTCGTCGCTGACGACGAGGAGGGCGACGAGGAGGAGGGCGAGGCCGCGTGACGAAGCGCGCGTCGTCGTCTTCGACCATCGCCGACGAGATCGAGCGCTACCTCCGAACAGGCGATGCCGACATGGATGGCTGGGCGTGGCCCGGTGACTTCATGGAGCGCGAACGTCGCCAGCACGCCGACATCCGTGGAGCGCTGCTCGCGGAGGTCCGTCGGCTCGCGAAGGGGCGCTCGCACGAGCCGGTGCCTGCGAACGTCGGCGTCGAGTTCACACGCGCCAAGGTCGAGCCGATGGTGCGCGGACTCTTCTCGAAGGCCGAGCAGGACATCGTGCTCGCGACGTTCGAGAAGTCCGTCGTCTACGTCACGAGCGAGACGATCGAGCCGATCGTCCTGAACCACCGGTGGGATCGTTCGGCGTGGGACCTCGCGAACCTCTTCCTGCTGAGCGTCGGCGCGGAGCTTCTGGGCCCTGAGGCGCCGCGCGTGGTCGGCATCAGCGAGGAGACGACCTGCTACGTCTCCCCCGACTACTTCGCCGAGGACGACCCGTTCGCCGACTTCATCGTCCACGAAGCCGCCCACATCTTCCACAACTGCAAGCGGCGCACGATCGGGCTGCGCGAGACGCGCACGAAGGAGTGGCTGCTCAATATCGAGTTCCGGCAGCGCGAGACGTTCGCGTACTCGTGCGAGGCCTACGCCCGCATCGTCGCGCGCGCGAAGGACGTCGTTGCACGCCGTGCCCTGGCCGCCGAGTACGGGGCAGAGCGGCGCATCTCGGAAGAGCGTGTCGACCCGGCCGAGGTCGCGAGCATCGTCGCGGAAGCGGCCGCCGCGCGGAACGGCTGGAAGGTGATCCTCGCGCGGTGCGCGCCGACCACCAAGCCGCGCTCGGCGCTGCAGCTCGCGCGCGAGATGATCGCCGCCCGCGACCTTGCCGATCGGGTGTGACGGGATCGCGCCTGCCGGGACCGCGCCCCCGCGATCAACAGGCCCACCGACGCCCGCGACCACGCCGACGATCGAAGCTCGCGCGATCGGTTCGCCGCGCACACGGGCGGGCACCATTTGTCGCGCGTCGCAAGCCTTCGCCCCGATGATCAACAGGCGCGGCCCCTTCGCGGACGCCGAAGCTGTTGACCAACGGGGCCGACTGTTGATCGCCGGGTACGCAGTTAAACGCCTCTCGGCTTCTCTCTCCCCACGGGACAGGAGAGAGAGCGGGAGAGCTGTCCCACGCGGCGCTCATCGCGCTCGCTCGGCGCTCTCCGCGAGCGCGCGCGAGGACAGCGTCGCAGCACGCGCAGCGCGCGAAACGCTCGGAGTTCTGGGGAGAAACGGCGAAGCCCCCTCGGATCGCTCCTTGGGGGCTTCTGTTTACCGACCCTCGCCGTTGGTTCGCGACGAGAGAAAAATGGCTCCGCATTCGGCGCCCGCCGCGAACCCGTTCGCGGCGCTCTCGGCGGGACGGGTTCGCTCCGCTCGCACGGTCCCGAAGATGCGAACGCCTGCGAATCCGCGCGGTTGCGCGACGCGAGCCGGGACGCTCTCCCTGATTCGCACCGTCCCGCGAGGAACGCGGGCCCGCCCGGCTGTCCCTCAGGCTGCACCCTCAAGCTTGGCGAGCACGCCGCTCAGCCGGTCCAACGTGGTGGTGATGGCCTGTCCCTCGGACCGCAAGGACGCCGCCGCAGCCGTCGCGCTTTCCTTCGCGACGTTGAGCGCCGCCTCCAGGGCGCTCGGCATCCCTTCGTCACGCCAGAGGCTCCATGCCCGGTCTGCGAGCTTCTTCGTCGATTCCTCGATGACCTTGCGAACCTCTTCCCGCCGTTTCGCCCGGTGCTCGACAGCCTTGTTCTCGGACCAGGCCTCGGCGAGCAGCCCGCCCAGTTCGAGAATCGCCGGCAGTGCGACGTCGAAGCCGACGTCGACCAGCACCGCCCGCCGCGCTTGCGCCGCGTGGGCCGCATCCTTCAGCCGCGTCGTCCCCTTCCTAGCTTGCTTCGCGTACTCCTCGAACGACGCCGCCTGCCGCAGCTTCTGAAGTTCTTGGCGCGCCTTCTCGAGCGGCATCCCGATCACGGCCGGTTGCGCCTCGCGGAAGCCCTTGTGCAGCGTCTTGGTCACCTTCTGGACCTTGTCCACGGTCTGCCGAGCTTCCTTGCCGTTGGGCGCCGCGGGGGCGGGTCCCGCATCGCCAAGTACCTCAGCGAGCTTCTTCCATGCGGGCCGAGTCCGTCGCACCTGGAGCTCAAGGTCGGCTTCGCGCATCAGGGCTTCGAGAGCCGCGTCGTGCTGTTTCGCCCATCGCTCGAGCCCTTCCTGCAGTCGCCCGAGCACCGCCTCACGGAGCTCCTTGATGTCCGCGGCACCTCGACGGCTTGCCGCCGAGACCTCCTCCTCGATCTGCCGGTCGAGATCGGCACGCGCGGCTCCGAGCAGCGCACGCAATCGCTCTTGCACGAGCTGGTGGGCGGTCGCCTCGTTCGAGGCCGCTTCGGCTGCTGTGTGGTTCTCGAAAGCCATGCCTTCGATGGCGCCGCGAATCGAGCTGATTTCCGCCCCCAGGAACCTCACTTCGGCATGCTGCCGCAGCTCGTCCTTGCGGCCAGTCAGGGTCTGGATGAAGTCGGTGAAGCCAGCGACTCCATCCCACGACCGATCGGCGTCGTACTCCTCACGTCCACTGGGCTGCGCGTTCCCGACGAGGCCGAACGGATCGGCGGCCACCGCGTGAACGACGACGACCTCCTCGGCTCCGCCTTCGCTCCGAAGGAGGTCAGAGAGTTCCTTCCGCTTACGTTCCACCAGCTCGCGATAGCCCCGGTTGTCATCGCGCGGCATCGCGCCTGCCTCATCCATCCGTGAGAGGACGATCGGCAAGCCGCGCACCGCGAACGCGAAGCGGGCAGCGCAGCCGAATCGGCGCGCGTTGAACACGCCCACGAGGGACTCGCGATCGGAGGTGACGAGCTGCGGCGGAAGCACCAGCGCGATCGCATCGGTGAGCAACAGCGCCTCCTTCGCGATCGCCTCGTGGAGTTCGTTTCCCCCAGCGATGCCAGGTGTGTCGCGCACGACAAGACCGGCTACCGATACCTCTTTGGGCTCGAACGTCTCGCGCCGCCCGCTGACCGTCAACCAGTCCGGGACCGGCTTTCCGTCGTCGACGAGTAGACGCTTCAGGAGGCTGCTCTTGCCGGAGTCGTAAGGGCCGAAGAACGTGACCACCACGTGATCGCGCGACGAGTGCGCTTCCCATCGGGCGCGGAGTTCGGCTCCGACACCGCCCGGCGTTTCCTGGACGGCTGCCCATGCCTCGTCGCACCACTCACGAAGTCGGCCCTTCATGCCGTTGCCTCCTTGATCCCGAGCACCGTCCAAGCCGCAGCCATCCTCGTGCCGTAAACCTCGCGCCGCGAGCTCAAAGCTGCAGCCTCGGAAGCGAGCGCGGAGCGGTCCTTCGCAAGGTCCTCTGCAGCGGAGCGAAGATGGTCTTGGACCGCTTTCAGGTAGGTCATTGGACCGGCCGCCTCTTCGTTCCCATCGGTGAGCGAGCCAAGCACTTGTTTGGCGGTTTCCTCGACGATTCCACGCAGCTTCTGTCGAAGCTCCGTCCGCCGCTTCTCCCCCTGCCACGCTCGGTAGAGGTTGATCGCGTCGAAGATCGTGGCGACGACCCCGAGCACCACACCGACTCGTCCAAGCAATCGGGCTAGTTTCACGGCTCCCCAGGGGCGGAAGGTCGCCCCGAGCGCCTTGCCGACCCAGTACACCACGTCGCGCGTCGCTCCCTTCAGGGGCTGCGCGACGAGGCTCATGATCTTTCCGAACCAGCCTTGCTTCGCGGCTGTGAACGTCGAGGGGTCGAAGCTGCCGTTCGCGCCTGCGACGGCAGCCTTGAAGCGCGGCGCGTTCACAGTCCGCTCGAGGAGATCGACGCTTCGCTGAAACCAGTCATCGATGGCGGTCTTGGCCTCGCCTTGCCATCGCTCGGCATCGCCCTCGAAAGCCGGGTGCTTCCACCACTCGGCTAGCTGCTTCGCCGTTGCCTCGAGTTCAGCGTCGCTCGCCGCGCCGGCAACCCGCTCGAGTTGGCCGAAGGCGTGATCATCCACCATGCGACGCGCGCGGGCGCGAAGCTCGCCGTCGATCCGCTCGCCTTCGGCGACGATCTCCGAGAGGACGACGCCGAGCCGGTCGAGAGCCGCAGTGCGGTGTTCAATCTCGACGAGGCGCTTGCGCGTGCTCTCGTCGAGAGCTCCCAACCGAGCAAGACCTCCCTCCAAGATGGAGCGGTCCACACCGGTTCCAGCGTACCGTGCGTTGATTTCGCGGATGCTCTTGCGGAACTCGGCGAAGCCATCCCAGGAGCGGAACCGATCGAACTGGTCCGAGCTCACGTCCCGCCGGTCGCCGACGAGCTGATACGGGTCGGCCGACATGCAGAAGACCCGGTCGGCAGAGATCGGAATCCCGCGCGAGAGCAGCGCCTGCTGCAGTTCCGTCTTCTTGCGCTCGCATAGCCGAACGTACTCGTCGGGCACCGTTTCAGGATCGGCGCCCAGTTCGTCTGCGCGGTGGATGACGAAGATGGTGCGGTCGAGCTTGGGGACGAGACCTGCGGTTCGGTCACCCTTCAACACGCGCTCGACGCCCTGCGTGTCGCCCACCAGCAGGTTCGGCTGCAAGAGGTAGATGATCGCGCTCGCGTCCGGGTACGCCGCCATCGCCACCTGGCCGTGGGAGTCCTTCATGCTCTGAAGGCCCGGAGTATCGACGAGATCGACCTGCTCCCACTCGTACACGTGAACACGGTCCGTCGTCGGGTCCGCCCGCACTTCCACTGACTCCGGCACGGGCAGACCGCCGTCGATCAGCAGGCGTTTCACGAACGACGTCTTCCCGGCGCTGTAGTCGCCGAACAACTGCAGGCGTGCGCGCCCGCGCTTGCCAATCGCGTTGAGCTCAGCGAGCGCTTGCGATGCGGCTGGATCCGCGGCGAGCGACTGCTCCGTGTCGCGCAGCCAGCGGGAGCCGGCCCCGCGCTCGACGGATTCGCCGAAACGATCGACGAAGCTCCTTAGTCCCTCGAACATCCGCTGGAAGACACCGGGGTCGTAGGCTCGCGTTCGAACGGGGTCGGCCGATCCTTCGTCTGCCTTAAGTCCCTCGGGGTCGATGATCCAGCTCTCGCCAAGGAGCGCAGCGGTCGGCCCGCCCTCGGTGTGGTGGACCTGCGCTCCGACGGTCGACGCCGCATCCCTGATGGCCCCCTGCGCGTCGTCGGTGGCTGGAAGCGCGGCTCGAAGCTGACCGAGACTCGAGAGTGCGCCGTTGCTCTCGGTGACCAACGTCCACAGGGCGCCCGCCCGCGAGAGCGGATCGGTCAGCAACCTGATCGTCGCGTCGAGCGCGAGCGCGGTCGCGGTGTTCGAGACCTGCTTCGCGAAGCCATCATAGGTGTCGTTCACACTGCGGCGTGCGCCCGCGATGGCGTCAGCCCACGCGCGCTGCCGAGCCTCTTCGGCCTTCTTGCGCTGCTTGCCTCCGAACCACCCGAGCACCATCGCACCGAGACCGGCAACGAACGCTCCTGCAGCGAGGGCAACCTTGCTGACGGGCTCGGGGTCGAGAAGCGCCGCCCCCATGAGGGTGCTCGCGATGCCCGACAGCACACCCCCGGCGCTCGACGCGTAGCCGACGATCCGGCGTGTCTTTCCCGTGGTTCCTACGACGGCGGGCCCCGCCCCCAGAGCGAATTCGAAATCAAGACGAGCATCGTCGACGACGAGTCGAGTCTCCCTGCGAACGAACTCGGCCGACTCCTTCGCGACTTGCTCACAAGCCGCTTGAATCTTGCCCTGCTGGAAGACTGCCTTCGAGAACTCGTCGGAGCCGAGATCGCGACGTTCCTCGAACGCGCGTGCAACGACCTCCTCGGCGGCTGAAAGCGACCGAGCACGCAGTGCTCCGATCTCGGCCTCCAGCCGCTGTCGCGCGAACCGTGCGAGCTTGCCCTGCGCCTTGGTATCGTAGGGGCCACCGCGAACGCGCTCCACCCACGAGAGCAAGTCCTCGCGGCGCCCCTCAGCTTTGAGCGCGTTCCGAGCCTCGGTGCCGACGCCCGGATACCCGACCACTGCGAGCAGCCCCTCGATGGCGCGGTCCAGGATGCCCGCGGCTGTCCTTGCGTCGTCGCTGGTCTTCTGGAGCACACGGGCGAGCCGCTCAAGCAGCGTGCGCACCTGCCCGTGAAGCATGCCGAATCGCAGTTCCTTCACGTGGTGCACAAGCGCGTTGACGAACAGCGCCTCGAGGACCTCGAAGTTCGATCCCTTCGCAAGCCCGTCGAGCCCGAGCTCCTTGCGGAGCTTGGCGAACTGCTCTGGAGCTGGCCCTCGGTACTCGCCCGACACGCGCGCGTAGACGGCGCGTTGGGCGCTGATCGCGACGACGGGTGCGCCGAAGACGCCGAGCGCGGCGAGTTCGGTCTCGATGTTCGTCACATGTTCGCGCACCGCGCGCGACAGGCGCCGCCGCTGCGTCCCGAGGGGAACGCTTCCGGGCCTACGCCAGAGCGGATTTCGGACGTTGAGCACCGCGACGACGGGCTTCCCGTACTCCTTCACCCATGCGCCGATCTTCTCGAACTCGCCCTTCTGCTGGCTCTGTGTGTCGAAGCAAAGCACGACGATGTCCGCAACCTCGACGGCATGGCGAGCGCGGCCTTCGAGCGTGTCGCGACTCGCAGACCGGCCCCAGCCGTTTGTGCCAGGCGTGTCGATGAACCGACAGCCGTGCCACGAGACCGTTCGCACCTCAGTCGTGAAGTCGCTCTCGCTCGTCGAGACGGTAGCCCCGTCGCCGTGAACCAGCGCTTCAATCAGGCTGCTCTTGCCGGCGCCCGTTCGCCCGAACAGGGCGATGTTGACGGTGCCGAGCACCTTCCGCTGCCGGTCAAAGAGATCGGCCGCTTCGGTGCGCGTTGCCTGCAGCTCCTTCCAGAAAGCCTCGACGACCTCGTTCGCGCTCGTGTCGCCGGCCACACCAGCGCGAGCTCGAACGGCCACCCCTTCCAGCGCGGTGAGAGCCTCGTCGACGCGCCGCTGGTAGTCGGTGATCGCCCCAAGGCTCTCCGAAACCGCACGGGCAACGGCGGCCTCGAGCGCTCCGTGGGGGACGGCTCCGTCTGATGTCTGCGCCGGATGCATCCTGCCTCGTCGTCTGGGCCCGGGCCCAGGGGCCTGACGTTCAGGTCGACGGTTCCTGGGCGGTGAGGCCAGTATATCCGAGGGCCGGAGGAAGCTGGACCAACATCGAGCAGTCCCTCGCCGCCGGGCGAGGTTCCCGTCGGATGCCTGGGGAAACCACTTCCGGCGCCTGCGAGGGCATCGAATAGCCGCTTCCGCGTCAGAGCGGCTACTCGGCCCGAGGCGGGCGAACGACGGCGGTGCCACGCAGGAGCTGCAGGAGCCCGCCGCCGAGCGCCCCATGGCGTCCACAAGGTTCGTTGTGGCGACCGAAGCATTCTTGTACCGTCCTACTGTGCGGGCTGTCCTCATCGCGTGGGTCGGCGTCTCGGACCTGAAGGGACCTGAGAAGGCAGGTACGGGCGACCTTGGGCCCATCGCCCAGGCGCTCGCCGCACGCTCGTTCGACCAAGTGGTCCTGCTCGAGTTCTTCGACAAGCCCGACCATCAGAAGCTCCTGCCCGGCTACATCGCTTGGCTGCGCGAACGGACCCCGGCAGAGATCCTCGAACGGCGCGAGACGCTGCGCGGGCCGACCGACTTCGGCGGCATCTACGAGGCTGCGCGCCGAGCCTGCCAAGCGGTGCTGGCGCAGCACAGGGACGCGACGCTCACGTTCCACCTCAGTCCCGGCTCGCCGCCGATGGCGGCCGTGTGGATGCTGCTCGGCAAGACGATCTTCCCGGCGCAGCTCATCGAGTCGTCGCGCGAGCAGGGTGTGAAGACCGCCGAGGTGCCGTTCGACATCGCGGCGGAGTTCCTACCCGATCTTCTGCGCGAGCCGGACGAACGCCTCCGCGCGCAGAGCACGGCGGACTCGCCGCCCGCCCCGGAGTTCAAGACCATCATCCACCGGAGCCGCGTGATGGCGCGGCTCATCCAACGCGCGCGCCGCGTGGCGCTGCGCAACGTCCCGGTGCTGATCGAGGGCGAGTCCGGTACTGGCAAGGAGCTGCTCGCGAAGGCGATCCACCAGGCAAGCCCGCGCAAGGGCAAGCCCTTCATCCCTGTGAACTGCGGAGCGATCCCCGCGAGCCTGGTCGAGTCCGAGCTCTTCGGCGTCGAGAAGGGAGCGGCGACTGGCGTAGACGCTCGCGAGGGGTACTTCGAGGCGGCGGACGGGGGAACGCTGTTCCTCGACGAGCTGGGCGAGCTCCCTTTGCCGGTTCAGGTGAAGCTCCTCCGAGTCCTGCAGGAGAACGAGGTCACGCGCGTCGGCGCCAGGAAACCGAAGCGGATCGACGTTCGGATCGTGGCCGCAACGAACCGCTCCGTAGTCGACGAGGTCGCTGCCGGCCGTTTCCGTGAGGATCTCTTCTACCGGCTCGCGGTCGCCGTCCTGAAGTTGCCGCCCCTCCGAGAGCGCTCGGGAGACGTCGGCCTGCTCGTCGACGAGCTGCTGAAGCAGGTAAACCAAGAGGCCATTGGCGAGCCCGGATACCGGGACAAGAAACTTTCCGCAGGCGCAAGAAGTCTTCTGCTCACGCATCCGTGGCCGGGCAACGTGCGCGAGCTGCTGCTGACGCTCAAGCGCGCCGCCATCTGGAGCGAGGGCGAGACGATCACCACCGAAGACGTGCGCGAGGCTCTCCTTGCAGTCCCCACGGCACAGCGCACCGACGTCCTCGGTCGCCCCCTGGGCGAGGATCTCAACCTCCCGGATTTGCTGGCGGAAGTCGCGCGCCACTACCTCGAGCGCGCCCTGGATGAAGCGGGCGGGAACAAGACGAAGGCAGCGGGCCTGGTTGGCCTCCCGAGCTACCAGACCCTCACAAACTGGCTCCAACGCTACGAGGTGAAGCGATGAGCGCGCGCCTGGTGATGGCGGCTCATCCGCTTGGCACGTCCTTCGCTCTACGGCCCTCGGTCGCCGCATCACGCGGCGAGAACCGAAAGGAGCCGTTCGATGTCGCCTGCCCTCGCTGCACTGCCCTCGACGCTCGGCAGCTTCTCTCTCACCAAGCACGCCTACGAACGCATGACCACGCGCTCGATCTCTCGCACCGCGATCGAGGCCGCGCTGGAGTTCGGGCGCTGCGTGGAGATCCGCGGCGCCCAGATCTTCGCGATCGGTCGCAAGGAGGTCGAGAAGTACCAGCGCGACGGCGTCGACCTGCGCGAGTTCGAGGGGACGCAGGTGGTCGTCACGGCCAGCGGCGCGGTGATGACGGTGTACCGGAACAGCGACTTCAGGAGCCTGCGCACGCGCCGTCGTCGCAGCTTTCGGCGGTGAGGTGAGCGATGGGATGGGCCAAGTACCTCGAGGACATCGTCAGCCGCCGCAACGCGACCTCACGAGTTCAAGCAGAGATCAAGCAGGTGGCAGAGCGCCGAGCGCCATCGAAGGCCGCACCGAAGAAGACTGGAGACAAAGCCATGAGCAAACTGAAGGAGTTCACCGCGTCGAGCGCGAGGCCGCTGCCGGTGCTGCTGCTCGCCGATGTCAGCGGCAGCATGAGCACGAACGGAAAGATCGACGCGCTCAACGACGCCGTGCAGGAGATGCTGGAGAGCTTCGGCGGTGAGGACGACAGCCGCGCGGAGATCCACGTCTCCGTGGTCACGTTCGGCAAGGACGGCGCGAAGGTTCACCAGCCGCTCGCGCCTGCCGCGAAGGTCCAGTGGACCCGTATGACGGCGGCCGGTGGGACGCCGATGGGCGCCGCCTTCGATGCGGCGACGGGCATGATCGAGGATCGCGCGCAGATCCCGAGCCGCGCGTATCGACCGACGATCATCCTCGTCTCGGATGGCCAGCCCACCGACGAGTGGCAGGTCCCGCTGAAGCGGCTCCTCGGCGCGGAGCGCGCGTCAAAGGCGGCTCGCTTCGCGATGGGCATCGGCGACGACGCCGACGAGGCGATGCTCTCCGCTTTCCTCGCGACGCCCGAGGCACGTGTCTACCGGGCTCACGAGGCGAGGCAGATCAAGCAGTTCTTCCGCTGGGTCACGATGAGCGTCACGCAGCGCTCACGGAGTGCGAACCCTGACAGCGTGATCGCCGCGGAGCCGACCGATCTCGATGACTTCAACTTCTGAGCGCGCCGAGGCCTTCGTGTCGAACCGCCTACCCGACGACTACTTCGGCGCCAGCGTGGTCGGACCGCGCCATCGCGCCGAAGGCAAGCCCAACGAGGACAGTTGGCTCGGAGCGCGCGGAGCGTTCGGAACGCTGGTCGTCGTCAGTGATGGGATGGGCTCTCGACGCGAGGCCCGTCGTGGCGCTCAGCTGGCCTGCCGGGCGGTGCTCGATGCAGTGCGCTCGTGGCATAAGGCAGGCGCACGTGACCTGGATGAGCTCCTCGTCCGCATCGAGCCGGTCTGGTGTTCGCTCATCGCTCCTTCGACCGCTCGCGACTGTGCGGCGACGTGCTTGTTCGCCCTCGCTCACGCTCACGGGCAGGTTCACGTGGCGGCGATCGGCGACGGCCTCGCGCTCCTGCGAACGAGACGTGGGCTGGAGTGGATCGTGGGCCCGCGCTCGGGCGGCTTCGCCAACGAAACCGCCGCACTCGGCCACTCGGCATCGTGGACAAGCCGTAGCTTCCCACGCGCGGGCGGGGAGGTCGTCGTGCTCGCGACTGACGGGGTCGCTGACGACCTGCTGCCCGAGCGCATCGACGGCTTCGTGCAGTGGCTCATGGACGACTTCGCCGGCATGGCGCCCAGCCAGCGTTGGCGAGCGCTCCAGCGAGAGTTGAGGGACTGGCCCACGCCCCACCACACCGATGACAAGACCCTCGTCGTCCTCACGCAGCGAGAGGCGGTGCTCGCATGACGTCTGCTCCGCGCCAGGTCACGGACATCAACGGTGTGCGCTACTCGCTGCTCCGGCAGTTGGGGCGCGGAGGCCAGGGGGCCGTCTACGAGGTCGACGGCGGCAGGCTCGCTGCGAAGATCGTCTTCGACTCTTCAGCAGCTCGGCGTGAGCGCCTGCGCAACCAGCTCACGCAGGTCAAGCGGCTCTCCCTCGCCGATCTCGAGATCGCCCGGCCCATCGAGATGCTTCGCGAGCCGGTGCTCGGCTACGTGATGGAGTTGCTCACCGGGATGCAGCCGCTGAAGGCGCTTGGGGCTGTGCCCAAGGAGGAGAGCTCTCCCGCCGCGTGGTACCTCGCGGGCGGTGGTCTGCGGCGGCGACTCCAGCTCCTCGCTCGCAGCGCCGACGCGCTCGCGGCTCTGCACGGCAAAGGGCTCGTCTACTCCGACCCGTCGCCCCACAACATCTTCGTCTCAGAGAGCCCCGCGGCGACGGAGGTCCGCTTCATCGACGCGGACAATATCCATTACGCGTCGGTCGCGGGCGTGCCCGCCGTCTACACCCCCGGTTACGGCGCGCCCGAGCTCGTGCGGTGCACGAGCGGCGTCAACTCGCTCACGGACGCTCACGCCTTCAGCGTGCTCGCGTTCCAGACGCTGTCGCTCGCCCATCCGCTCATCGGCGACGCAGTCAACGACGGCCCTCCCGAGCGAGAGGAGGAGGCACTCGGCGGACGCCTGCCGTGGATCGACCACCCGACCGACGAGACCAATCGCGCGTCCTACGGCATCCCCCGGCCCAATGTGCTGTCGCGAAAGCTCCTCGACCTCGCCGAGCGCGCTTTCGGCGCCGGCCTCCGAGACGCGGCGAAGCGGCCTGGCGTCTCTGAGTGGGCCGAGTGCCTGCACGGTGCCGCCGACGCCACGTTGTCGTGCGCGTCGTGCAAGGGGACCTACTACTTCACGGAGAAGCTCTGCCCGTGGTGTGACGAGCCTCGGCCTGCGTTCGCCACCGCCGCCTTCAACCTGTGGGATCCCTCTGTCGGTGCGGGCGGGGAGCTATTGCAGAAGCCCGTAGGTGACCGCCGTCGTGCGGTGGTCGCTGCGGTCCTCGGACTGACTGACGGCGAGACCGTGTCGGTCACGCAACGCCTCGCGCATGGGCGCGACGGTGCCGCTGGTGCTCGGCCTGTCATTGAACTCCAGCTCTCGGGCACGCGGCTCTCGCTGCGAAGCGTCGATGGTGGTCGTTACCGGCTCTCGTCCCCCAGCGGCGGCCGAGGTGCGGAGGTGACCGACCGCGTGAAGGAGATCCGGCTCGAGCCCGGCGCGGCCTCGTGGCGGCTCCATCTCGGCTCACCCGACAGCCTGCACCGCGTCGTGAACTTCGAACTTCGGCCGGGAGGCGCCCGATGAACATCAACGACCTGGCCTCGGGTGAGGTCTCGACCTTCGAGGTCATGCCGAGTGCGGCAGCCGACTTTGACCTCGTCATCGAGGCTCGCGCGGAGGCGGCACTGCAGTTCTCCGATGCCACCGGCGACTCGCTACTGCGGATCGGGGCGAGTGCGTGGAGCGTCGTCGGCGCTGACAAGCGGGCTATCGAGGCGCTCCAGCGACTCCGGGACCGCAACCTCCCGCGCGTCGCCTGGGTCGCCTCAGTCCGCCCGAAGGGGAAGAAGAGCGAAGCGGTGCTCGTGCAGGTGCACGAGTTCCCCGCGCGCTACGACTGGCCCGACCCGGTCGACATCGGCGTCGACGACAAGCTCGTCGAGCAGGTGAGGCAGAAGCTCGCCCGAAGCGTCACGGCTGCCGAGGCCACCCAGTGGCTGAACGATCGGTTCCTCCTTCACGCCGGCGATGGCATTGCGAGGGTGTTCCTCTCGGGGAGCCCGACGCCGGAGACCGACCAGAGCGGCGCCTTTCGGCTTCACGGCCGGGGGTACGCGGTCGACGTGGCAAAGGGGCGCGACGACAAGCTGCTCGCAACTCGAGTCGTGGAGGCGAAGCGCGGCAGCTCTCCCGACGAGCGCCGCCCCGTGGTCCTCGTGCTCGGGCGCATCCGGTTCTGCGATGCGACCATCGCGGGTGCGTTTCGTGGCGCTGCGCGGACTCAGCTCGATCAGCTCGTCGAGCAGGCCGGCAGCTATCTCAACGTTTGGAAGGAGTACAACAAGCTCGAGCGCGAAAGCGTGCTGCGTCGCGCGCGAACCCTCGGCTGGCTTCGCTACAGCAAGCGGCTGCTGCAGGGAGACGGGCGGTGGCGTTTCTTCGTCGAGGACACGAAGCAGCTCGAGACCGCCCTCCAGGTGCTGCGCAACGCAGAGGACGTCGATCTCGAGGCCGCGCAGAACCCGCCGCCCGAGCTGCAGCAGGCGACTGACGACGCCGCCACGACGACCGACGACGGCCCCGCGCGCTCCCAGCGGTCGCGGATCTTCGTCGGCTCTTTCTCGGGAGCCGAGCCCCAGCGGCGGACGATCGACCTGCAGCCCCCGATCGACAGCGATGACCGTGAGCCGCCCGAGAGCGGCGTGTTGTTCCTGAGCGTGAGTGGCGATCGCAAGCGCCTCGAACGGCGCGAGCACGCGCAGTCGCTCATCGCGTCTGCCGAGTGCCCGATGCCCCAGCTTGGCCTCTTGCTTGAGGGCAGCGCCGTCCCCGAGCGCCGCAGGAAAACGGAGGACGCACTCTCTGTCGCCGCGCGCGCGGTGTTCGGTGGTGAGCCCACAGCGCGGCAGGTGGAGGCGCTGCGCGTGGCGCTCAACACGCCCGACATCGCCTTGATCCAGGGCCCGCCAGGCACCGGCAAGACGAAGACGATCGCGGCCCTTGAGGCTCGCCTCGCCGAGCTCTCGGAAGACGAGCTCGCTGGTCAGACCTTGCTCACGAGCTACCAACACGACGCCGTCGAAAACGCGGCGTCACGGACCCTCGTTTTCGGCCTCCCGGCGATCAAGGTCGGACGCAAGCGAGGGACCACCGATCAGAGCGACGGCTTCGATCGTTGGCGTCGGGAGAGAGCTGACGCTGTGCGCGCAGACCTGTCGACCCTCCCCGAACGCCCCGTAACAGAGGTCCTCCGCAAGGTCAGAACGCTCGCCGCCGCCTACGTCGCATCGCCGCTCACGGCCGACGAGTCGCTGCGCGTCGTTCGCGAGGTGCAGGACCTCTGCAGCAGCTACGTCCCGCCCACCCTGAACGACCGGCTCGACGTGCTTCGTCAGGAGCTCGCGCGCTCCCCGCAGATCGACGATGCCGAGGACGACGACCGCGCTCTTGCCCTCAAGGCAGTTCGCGCGCTGCGCACCGACCCCATCGCGTTCGGCGATGATGGTCCTCGGAACGCCGGCCGCGCACGCCTGCGGCTTCAGCGCATGGGTCTCTACGACGAGGGCAAGCACCGAGTCCTGAGCGAAGCGGCCGAGTGGACCAGCGAGGACGCGCCGGCGTTCCTCTCCGAGCTGAAGACGCTGCAGGATGGTCTGATCGATCTTCTTTCGGCCGAGAAGCCGGTCGGCGCTCCGATGGTTCACAGCGACCTCGAGAGCCTTCTCCCGGAGATCGTCGACGCGCTCTACGCCAAGGCTCGCGAGTCAGCGGGCGGCGAGGACGCGATCCTCTACGAGTACCTCAACGACCTGGAGAACGACATCGACGCGGTCCGCGACGCGGTGCGGAGCTACACCGTCGTGCTCGCAGCCACCTGTCAGCAGTCGGTCGGCTTCCAGATGAGCCAGGCGAAGGGCGAAGACACCGTCTTCGCGAACGTGATCGTCGACGAGGCGGCGCGCGCCAACCCGCTCGACCTGTTCATCCCGATGTCACGCGCGGAGCGTCGCATTATCCTGGTCGGCGACCACCGCCAGCTTCCACACATCCTCGAGCCCGACATCGAGAGCCAGCTTGAGCAATCGGTCTCCGACGCGACGACGGCCGCGCTGCGTCGCAGCCTCTTCGAGCGCCTGTTCCAGGCGATGAAGGAGCGAGAGGCGAAGGACGGCATCAAGCGCACGGTCACGCTCGATAAGCAGTACCGGATGCACCCCGTGCTCGGGTCGTTCGTCAGCGACACGTTCTACGCGCCCTATGGCGAGGGCTTCGAGTCGCCCCGCCGCCCGGAGGAGTTCGTTCACGACCTGCCCGGATACGCCGGGCGCGTTGCCGCGTGGGTGGACATGCCTCTCTCTCGCGGCCGCGAGCACGGTGGTCAGAGCAAACGGCGCGCTGTCGAGGCAGAGTGGATCGCGAAGGAGGTCGAGCGCCTCGCGACCGCGCGGCGAGACCTCAGCTTCGGCGTCATCTCGTTCTACTCAGCACAGGCCGACGAGGTGCTGCTCGCGATGGAGAAGCGTGGGATGTCCGAGCGGCTCGACGACGGCTCCTACCGCGTCAAGGATGCTTGGCGCGAGACGCGCAGCGAGGACGGGCGGCTCATCGAGCGACTGCGCGTCGGTACCGTCGACGCCTTCCAGGGCAAGGAGTTCGACGTCGTGTTCCTCTCGATGACGAGAGCGAACGACCTGCCCGTGTCGGATGAGCGCTCCCTCCGGCGGAAGTTCGGCCACCTGATGCTCGAGAACCGTCTGTGCGTCGCGATGAGCCGGCAGCAGCGGCTTCTCGTCGTCGTCGGGGACTCGGCGATGCTGAGGGGCGAAGCGTCGGAGAAGGCGCTGCGCGGCCTCGTCGCGTTCCGTGAACTCTGTGGAGGGAAACATGGCCTTGCTGTTCAAGCGTGAGGCGCCGGTCCTCCACTTCGGGCCGCGTCTGCCCAAGGACCCCAGCACGAACCAACGGATGCGGTGGAGCGAGCGCCGCTTCGTCCTCTGGCCCGCGCTGATGTACCGCGTGGTGGCGCCTGAGGTGCGCGACCGCGAGCTCAACGTCCTCCAGAAGGCGGTGCTCGGGATGTGCCGTGCAGGTACGTCCAACGTGCAACGCATCGGCGATCGACTCCACATTCACCCCGACCTCGCGGCGCTCATCTACCTGGAGCTGCAGGAGCGCGGGCTGCTCGGCAGCAACGGGCTACCGACAGAGAAGGGACGCGAACTCTTCGAGGAGGAGACCCTCGATGCGCGCCGGATGGTGACAGGCCACGTGTTCCAGGACCCGTGGTCCGGGGACCTCTGGCCGCGCTTCATCGAGAAGCTCGACTACGTCGAGTTGCAGCAGAACCCCAACGGGTTCCCCGACCTCGTGCTCGGCTCCAAGGGTAAGCCCCGCAGGGAGCGAGCATTCATGGTGCTCCCCGGCGACCTCGCGATCCCTCCGGCCCCGGGTGCTTCTGACATCGTTCGCGTCACCCGTCGGCATCGCTCGGCGCTTCGACGCTCGGAGTCCTACGAGAGCGCCGACGAGGACGACACGTTCGCGCACGCGGGCAGCGTCGTTCTCGAGCGCGTGTCGCTCGTGGACGACCGGCCCACTCCGGTGTTCGTCACGAGCTTCATGTACCTGCCCGAGGCCGGTGACCTCGCGGGCGAGTGGCACGCGTGCGACCCCTTCGGGCTTGGCGTTAGCCCGACGCTGCGACGAGCGCTCGAACGCGAGATGCAGTCGTCATCGGGGCTCCGATCGGTCCTCGAGGGCATGATCGGCCGCTCGCTCGACGAGCAGGTCCAGGACCAACAGCGCTGGGCAGCCGAGATTCGCGCGATGGCGATCAACAACGTCGAGAAGGCGCTGTCGATCAGCGCGCGCGATCTGCCCCAGTACGAAGACCTCGTCGCGCTCGAGTACGCCCACGTCGAGGCTGAGCTGCTCGGCGATTCGTGCCCGGACCACAAGCTCCGCGCGCTCGTCGGCGATGCCCGGCGCGCGCTTGAGGCCACCTTCGGCGCGATCTTCCAGCGCCATCCGCCGCGCCAAGTCTGGCGACGCGTCTACACGGATCGTCGGCCTGTCGAGGACGACGTCTACTGCCAGGGTGTCTACGAAGCGTCGGCGAAGGCCGTTGGCTTCAACGTTCCGCTACCCGAGGCGCTCGCTCGCGTGAAGCCCAACCACGTGAAGGCCGCGTGCTACCCCGACGGCAACTGGCGCCTCCGCGGCGCGATCATCGCCGCCGTGCTCGCAGCGCGCGACGACCGCGCGCATCCACTTCGTCGCGCCGCAGCTCAAGAGCCGAAGTTCCTCGAACTACTCGACGGCGTCGCGAGGGCTGGCGGTGCGGTTCACGCCGGCGCCGAGCGTCCATCCCTTCAGTCGGTGCTGCCTGTCGTCGCCGACGTCCACCGCGCCGTAGGTCTGCTCTCGGGCCTCGGCCAGCCGCTCGACTCCGCGAGGATCTGACAGACCATGAGCAAGAAGAACAAACACCGCCATCAGCAGCAGCAACAGCAGGCCAAGGCCCCCAGTTCCTTGCCGATGGCGCAGGCGACGCCGCTCGTCGTAGCCCCTGCGGTCCCCGAGACGCCAGTCGCTGCGCTCGCGGCGATCACCGAGGCAAACGACGCAGTCGTCGCCGAGGCGACGGAGGAAGAGCTGAACGTCGCTCTCGCTACCGCTCCGTCGTCTGAGGCGTCGAACCTCGATCTCATCGCCGCGGCGAAACGGATCGACGAAACCCTCGCGCTGTTGAAGGCCCGGAGCGACCGGCTCGCGAAGCGTGAAGAGGAACTCGCGGCACTCGAAGGGACAGTGCTCGCGCGTGACGAAGAGCTGAACGCGCGCGCGACTACGCTCGAGGATGCGGAACGAGGAGCCAAGGAGGCACACGCCAGGGCGAAGCAGGCCGAGGAGGATCTGCGGACGCGCGAGCTCGACCTCCAGAGACGCGAGGTTGCGATTCGCGAGCGCGAGCTGAACGCAGAGGCGGGCTTCGCGGCCGAGCGTAGGGTGTCGCTGAAGCAGCTCGACGACGAGGCGGCGACGCTCCGCGACGAGCTCTCCAAGGCGCGGGCGCAGATCGCCAAGGAGCGCGCGGACTGGGAGGCGCAGCGCCGCGCTGAGGACGAGCGCTGGCGTGACGAGCAGAAGCGAGCCGCAGCCATGCACGAGAGTGTCCTCGCGGAGACGGATCGTTCAAGCGCCGAGCAGCTCCGCGTCGAGCGCGAGCTGCTCTCGAAGGAACGCGCGGAACTGAAGAAGCGCGCGGCGCAGGTCGAGCTCGAGCGGGATGTCCTACGTGAGGACCGCGAGGCGTTCGACGAGCGAGTGGCGCGCCGTGCAGCCCACGAACTAGAGACGGCGAAGGCCAAGCAGAAGGACGTCGAGGCGCGCCTCGCGAGCGCGCAAGCGAGCAGGGATGAGCTCTACGAGAAGCTGCGTCTTCGCGACGAAGCAGAGCGCGCGTTGGGCAATCGACCTCTCGACGAGGTGAAGAAGGAGCTCGACAGCCTCATCCGGGAGCGCGACTCGCTGAAGGCGCTGCTCGCCAAGCGTCCGAACCACGATGTTACCGAGCGGCTCGCTAGCCTGGAGCGCGCGCAGGAGGAGTGGGAGTCGGAGCGCGCCCGGCTCACGCAGGAGAGCGTCGCCGCCAGAACCGCGCTCGCGAAGGCGTCGATCGCCGTCACCGAGCTCGAGACGCTCCGCGACCAGAAGGCTGCGCTGGAGAGCGCCCGCGACCTCCTGCATACGGCGCTCGAGGAGCTACGCAAGGATGTCAACGAGCGCATTCGACGCGCCGACGGCGTGAGCCCATTCCCGGCATGCAGCCAGATGGACGGCGACAGCGGGCTCCAGACCCAGACGCCCGTGACCGACGAGATCTCCGACCTGAAGGCGTTCTGCCAGGATCTCCAGCACCGCATCGCCATCGATCCGGCCAACCCGGACAAGGTGCTGTTCTACGAGCTGCGTGACATCCGCTGCTTCTTGGGCGGCCTCGCGATGAGCCGACTCCACCTGCTGCAAGGCATCAGCGGAACCGGCAAGACGAGTCTGCCCCTCGCGGTCGCGCGGGCGCTCGGTGCGGGCTCGACCCTCGTCGAGGTGCAGGCCGGCTGGCGAGACCGTCAGGACCTCGTCGGGCACTTCAACGCCTTCGAGCGGCGGTTCTACGAGTCCGAGTTCCTGCAGGCTCTCTACCGTGCGCAATGCCCCCGCTATTCAGGGCTCGTCAACATCGTCGTTCTCGACGAGATGAACCTCTCACACCCCGAGCAGTACTTTGCGGACCTGCTCTCGGCGCTCGAGCAGGATCCGCATCTCCAGAAGCTCGATCTCATGACCGCGCCAGTCGAGCCTGCCCCGGCGAACCTCCGCAACGGCCGCACGCTCTCGATCCCGCAGAACGTTTGGTTCGTTGGCACCGCGAACCACGACGAGACGACCAAGGACTTCGCAGACAAGACCTACGACCGCGCGCACGTGATGGAGCTGCCTCGCAATCGCGCGCAGTTCCAACCGCAGCGCCTGCCCGCGCGCGCGCCGGTCTCGTTCGACGCCGTTCGCGCGGCGTTCGCCAAGGCGCAGCAGGCACACGAAGCCAAGGCGAAGGAGGCCTACGCATTCGTCGACGGCTCGTTCGCAGACCTCCTCGGGCGTCGCTTCGGGGTGGGCTGGGGCAATCGCCTCGAGCGGCAGATGCTCGACTTCGTTCCGGTTGTCGTAGCGGCGGGTGGCACGGTGGGCGAGGCTGTCGACCACATCCTCGCAACCAAGCTCCTGCGCAAGGTCCGCGATCGGCACGATACGCGGCCCGAGGACCTCACGGCCCTCAGTGAACGGATCGCAGAGGCGTGGCCGAAGCTGGACAAGACCACCGGCGCGGTGCGCTCCATGGCCATCGTTCGTGACGAGCTGCGTCGACTCGGAGCTGAGGAAGAGGCGTGAGCATCCGAGTCCGCGACCGCCTCGGCGCCATCGGAGAAGCCCGCGGCGGCGCCGCGCTGATGGGCCGCCTTGTCGTACGCGAGGGTGCCCCGGGCGAGCTGTTCATGAACTCGCTCCCGGCCCACGACGGCATGTTCTTGGTGCCCGAGTCGGCTGGACGCTGGCACCTGCTGCGCGGCGCCGAGCGTGTCGAGGGCACGTTTCCGCGTGCTCAAATGCTCGACCCGCTGGACGTCGCGAGCATTCGTACGGTCGGACGCAGCTTGGGCGAGTTGATCGAGCAAGCCGGCACATGGCTCGATGTGCTCGACGTCTCGCCGTTGGTTCCGGGCATGTCGAACCGGGCTGAGTTTCAGCCCTTCGAGCAACTGCTCAAGGAGAACGTCGGGCATCTCGCGGAGGTGTGCAGGAAGCCCAGGACGCACCTGCGCGTCGAGGTCGAGCGGATGGCCGTCTCGCGCGCCCGCCGGTTCCCGGCGCAGGCCGCGAACTACCTCGCCGCGCACACGGAGGACTGGGAGCGGCCAACTCTGCGCTCCGTGGTGCCCAAGCGGATCCTCGCCACCGTCCGCGAGGATCAGTTCGACATCTACGAGAACCGCGTCGCAGCGCGGCTTGTCGACCACCTCGTGGTGTACCTGCGCCGGCGCGTTCACGAGGTGACGCGGCTCCTGCGTGTGTTCGAGGAGGCGACCGGGAACCACGGCGCGGCAGCCGCCGGCTCGCACTGGCGCCAGGGGCGCATCTACAAGCTGTGGGGCGAGACTCTCGACGCGAGTGAGGCGAAGCGGAAGGCCGAGCGCACCCTCGCGCAATTGAAGCACCTCCTGTTCACGATCTCCGGGATGAAGGACTCGGTGCTCTACCGAGAGGTGCCACGAAGGGCGACGGTGGGCACCACGCTCACGATGACGAACATCCTGAGCGATGACGCCCACTATCAGCGGGTCGCCGAGCTCTGGCTCGAGTGGGCCCGCCTCGGTCAGGAGCGGGCCGTCCGGCCGCGAGCCTACTTCGAAGAGATGCAGGATCTCTGTCGCGCGTTCGACAGCTTCGCGCTGCTGCTGACGCTTCGAGCCCTCGACCAGCTCGGGTTCGAACCGACCAACCTCGAGCGGTCGCTCTCGGACTGCGAGGCCGAGGTGCGTCATGGCTCGCGCGTCGTGCGCTTGTCGTGGGCCACGGCCGACGGCGCGATCTCGCTTCACGGAGAGGGCGTCGAGCCGCTGCGCATCGTCCCGCTTTGCAGCTCCCTCGCGGCACTCGATGACGAGCAGCTCCGCGGCGTGCTCGCCGACGCTGATGCGCACGCGGTCAACGGCGCGACGACGGTCATCCTCTACCCGTCGCCTTCCGATGCCGCTGCGTTCGATCACCTCGCCCCGGAGCTGGGTGGGCGGCTTCGCTCTCTGGCCCACGAGGTCAGCAAGGCCGGTCAGCGAGCCGTCGGCTTCCTGCCTGTGTCCCCGTGGGACATCGGCAGCGTGGAACGAATGGCACGCCAGCTTCGCTGGGTCACGACGGCCCCGACGTTCCTCGCGTATCCACCGATGATCGCAAGGCCGGATTCGCAGGAGCTGAGCCGCGGGCACATGTGGTTCGAGGTCGCGGGCAATCAGCTCCGCATCGTGCGCGCACCGCTGGAGAACGATGCGGTGCCTGCCAAGCGGCTTGTCGATGACGCCGCCGCGCAGCTCAAGCGGCTCGAGGAGGAGCGGGAGAGCGTCTCTCTCAAACTTCGCGAGGCGGTTCGAGACCGTGGAGCGACTGGCGTCGTCAATGCGCGCAAGAAGGAGCTGAACGCGGAGATCACCGACGCGGAGAAGAGGCTCGAAGCGCTCCGGCGCTTCGAGCGCGAGCTGTCGAGAGCGGTCGAAGTGGTCGACGACCTTCTGGGATGTCCGACCTGCAACACGCGCGCGGATGCGCGGCGCGACTTCAAGTCGATGGGCCAGCACTTCTCCTGCACGTGCTCGGACTGCTCGACGACGTGGGGCACGATCGCTTGCGGTCGCTGCTCGAAGTCGATCCCTGTGCTGCGGCTCCACGGGACGGCCTGGACGACGCTGGCTGGCGAACCGGGGTGGGTCGACCGGATGCTGGGGGCTGACGTGCTCGCGGTCCCCTGGGTAGTCGGCACGGAGATCGGGTTCGTCTGCCCGTCCTGCGGCAATTGCCCCAGGGATGCGCTCACGGCGGCGTAGAGCCGCTCAGCCCACCAGCTTCCTGAGCATCGCCATCCCCCGCTCGGCCTCGGCCGGCGTCGCGTCGGCCAGCTCGAGGTACACGCGGCCGCGGGCGTCGTAGAAGCTCTCGGTTTGGACGATCCAGCGCTCCCGCTCGGGCGTGGCCAGCTCGACGTCGGCGGCGAGCTTGTGGAGCGCGGCGCTCACCAGGCGGTGGCTCGTGCCCTTCGGGAGACGGATCTCGATCTGCGGCTCGGCCGTCCCGTAGCGGCTCTCGCCCTGGCTCACCGTCTTCGTCGTCTGCGTGTTCTGGCTGGTGGTCCGCATCGTCGTCCTCGCGTTCTGCAGGGCGGCTCGTCGCCCGTTGCGAGGGACATACAGGCTTCGGTTTGCGCCCCTAGCAAGGCCAAGAACGTCGGTTTTCGATGTCTTTTCGAGCGGTTGGAATAGTCGCGAGGTTCCGCGCCCTTCGGGCCGCCGAGCCGACGGAGGCCGATGGCCTACATGCGCCGCGTCAGCCCGGTGCGGAGCATCTCGGCGACGAGCGACGCGGCCAGCTCCTCGTCGGTCCCGCCCTTCACGGCGAGCTCGACCTCCTCGAACTTGCGCGCGTTGGCGACCACCCACTCGATGTACTTCGGCACCGTGAAGTCCTCGACGCCGAACGCGATGTCCTGCATCGCCTTCACGATCTGCAAGGCGGTGCCTTGGAACACGCGCCCGTCTCTCATCACGATCTTCATGCTGCGGTCTCCTTTCGGCGCGCTCGCCAGCTGCCCGAGTCGATGAGGGGGCGACCTTCGACCTGCTCGGGCGCGAGGAGGTAGGTCTCGACGGCGGCGCCGTCCTCCAGGGCGATGCGCGTGCGCCGGTAGAAGCGCGGGTGCCCTTCGAGCCGGTCGAGCGCAGCGAGCGTCGCCACGTCGACCTCATACACCTCGCCGGCCACCGCGTGCTCGCCGCCGCGCACGAGCCCGGGGAACGCGCCGAGGTCGCGCAGCTCGAACGCCGGCTTGGTCCTCGCCTCCGCGACGAGCCGGGCGCCCGTGAGCAGCCGATGGTTCGGCTCGCCGGCGAGGAGCGTCCCGTAGACGAAGACGCGCGTGGGCGCGCCACGCTGGGCCTTGGGCGCGTTCATGGCTCCACCCCCGCTGCGGTGGCCAGGGGCGCGACGTCGAAGCCCAGGCGGGCGTACGCGCGCCACAGGACGCGGAAGTAGCCGGGCTGCGGCGCCCAGGGCTCGAAGCCGTCCTCGGGCTGCAGGTACGTCGTCGCGCGGCGGCGTTGCCCGTGCTCGTCGAGCACCAGCTTCACGACGCGCTCGTAGGCGAACGGGTGGCCCTCGAAGCGATCGAGCGTGCGGAGGTCCGCGTCGTCGAGGCGGTAGAGGAGCCCCTCGACGCGGGCGCCGCGGGCCCGCACGACGCTCGCGACCGCTCCGTCCCAGCGGTGGCTGAAGCCGCCGAAGGCGAGCGCGTAGTTGGGCAGCACCGCGCGCGCGACGGGCTGCGCGCTCGCGCACCGCGAGCGCATCTGCTCGTCGTCGAGGTTCGAGCCGTACGCGAAGTAGAGCACCTGTCCCATCTTCTCATCTCGCCGCGGGCCGAGGCCCGCCGTAGTCATCCATCGCTTCCGTTGGCGGCCGAGTCCAGGGCCGGCGTCGTGGCCGGGCCCGCGGCCCTCACGCTGCTGCTCGGGCATCGCCCACCTCCTCGCTCGCCGGCGCGCTCGCGGCCGGGCGGCGGTCGCGGCGCTCGCCCTTCCAGGCCGCCGAGCCCGCGAGCTTCTTGGTGAGGTGCAGGCGCGCGGTCTTGAACTCGTCGCCGATGAGCCCGAGGTGCAGGAGCACCACCCGGAAGTCGTACTTGGCGGTCGCGGGGTTGAACTCGCGGCGCTTGCTCGACGCGGCCTTCGAGCCGAGTGCCTTCGCCGCCATCGCGAGCGCCAGCTGCACGTAGGCCTTCACCTCGCCCGCGTGCAGCGTCCCGTTGAAGTAGCGCAGCTCGATCGTGCCCCGGAAGAAGAGGCTGTTGAGGTTGAGCCCGTGGTAGCGCGTCTGGTCGTAGCGCTGCGGGCTCGTGTTCCGATACCCGTACCAGGCGTCGCTCACCTCCTGCATCGTCTTCGGGCGGCGCGCTTCGAGGCGCTGGATGAAGCTCGCGTCGATCGGGCGGCAGTAGCGGCTCAGGCGCGTCTCGCTGACCCCGAGCGCGTGCTCGAGGAGGCGCTCCTGCTTGTGCACCAGCTTCACGAGGTTCGTGACGCTCTTGGCGTCGAAGCGGCTGCCATCGATGTGGATGTGGATGCCCGTCGAGGGGTCGGCCTTCGCGCCCGCGGTGCGCACCGCCCGGACGACGTTCTGCAGCTCGTCGATGTCGTCGTAGCCGAGGACGGGCGAGACGATCTCGCCGCTGTTCTCGCCGCCGCTCAGCGAGCCGTCCGGGACGACCTGCCAGCGGCGCCCGCGCGCGTCCGTGATGCGCCAGCTGCGGTACTCGTCGGCGACCGTGCCCCCGACCACGCTGTGGATGGCGCGGGCGAGCTTCTCGCGGCTCAGCCCCACCGTCTCGATCTCGATCCCGAATCGCAGCGTCTTCATCGTCTTCGTCCTCGCGTTCTGCGCGGGGCCCAGTGCCCGTCGCGTGGGGACATACAGGCTTCCGTTCGCGCCCCTAGCAAGGCCGAACACGTTGATTTCTCATGTGTTTTCAGGCGCTTGGAATATCCGCGAGGTTCCGCGGACATGGGGCGTCGGAGGCGGTTGTAGGCCTGCCGACGCCCCGCCGATTCCGCCGCGTTCACGCGCCCGTGGTGCCCGCATTCGTGAAGAGCGCGGCCGCGTCGCGCGCGCCGAGATGCGCGAGGTAGTGGCCGATGGCCCCCCGGAAGAACTCCATGCGGTTCTTGATGCCCTTCGCGCGCCAGGCCTCGTCCATCTTGTCGGCAACGTCCGCCTCGAGCCGCAGCGGGAGGATCTTCACATCGAGCGGCTCGCCGTCGCGCGCACGGGTCTTGCGCGGCCCAACGTTGATGCGGCCCTTCTCGGCCTCGCGGATCTTCCAGATGAGGTAGCGGCGGTCGCTGCCGGTCGAGCGACCGACGACCTCGAGGTACTTCGTCTGCAGCTCCTCGATCGTCATCGAAGCGAACCGACCGCGCGGCTTCGGCGCCGTGCTCTCGGCGAGCGTCGTCTCGGGCTCGGGCCCCGACGTCGCGCGCGCGCTGGTGCGCGTCGGGCGCTGCGTCTCCTCGGCGGGCGCGGGCTCGGCGGCGCGCGCGGCCAGCGCCTCCTCGATGCGCCGGACGAGGAACTTCTTGTTCGGGCTCTTGGTGGTCTCCCCCGTCGCCTCCTTGAAGCGCTCCCACAGCGCCGGCAGCCCGAGGGCTGCGAGGTTCTCCTTCTTGGCCTTCGCCTTCGTGGTCTTGGTCTTCGTGCTCATGACTGCTCTCCTCATCGGGCGCTGGGTACACGTCGCCCTTCACGCGCACGCCCGTGGCTCGCGTGGTGGGCTTGCGCTCCGTGAGGGAGCGCGTCGTCGTTCAGGTCGTCAGCGCTTGAGGCTCGCGAAGCACGCGAGGTCGATGGCGCGCGGGTCGCTCGACACGAAGCTGAAGCGTCCCTCTGCTGCGAGCCAGGGCTGCACCTCGACGCGGTCGTCGGCGGTCACGCCGCCCGCGCGCTCGAGGTCTTCCTCGTCGCGGATGTACTGCCCGTCCTGGTCCGGGTCGTAGTCGGCGCGCAGCGCG
>Ga0255347_1001861_pt1 | contig 31837 bp, 21 predicted proteins | sample wastewater_treat_2_FD_192479 | JGI IMG/M metagenome (GOLD analysis project Ga0255347, IMG submission 192479) | Wastewater microbial communities from Lulu Island WWTP, Vancouver, Canada - plant24 | ecosystem: Engineered > WWTP > Wastewater > Unclassified | place: Canada: Vancouver, British... | reverse complement strand
CGGTGGCATTATCCCACAATGACTGCATATAGTTCTTGATGGCGGTGGTGGTGTTTGCCACGGTGCCGCCGCTGCCGACGGTCGCCACGTTCACCACAAAGCCCTGCTGGGTCTTCCAGTCCACGTAGCTCTGGATGTTGCTGGTGTAGCCGACCGGGCAGAGGATGACCATCTTGGTGGGATGGCGCACCAGAGCGGTGCGGTTGTCCGCGTTCCAGTTGAAGAAAGTTTTGCTGTAAAGCTGTTCAAACTCCCAGGAAGCAGTCCTGGCCAGCATGTCGGCGGTGGCGGCGAGGTCTGGGTTGACAAAATCCACCCGGACATCCACGTTTTCCATCACCCGGATACTGTTGGTGACGGGGTTGTAGCGCACCGGATAAAAATCAAGGGCGAACACCCGCACCCCGCGCATCATACCCAGTTCCGTAACCTGCACCCAGTCGCGGCTGTTGAACTCATCGCGGCTGTAAAGCCTTTCGTTCACCACGAAGGGCAGGGTGGCGGGATCGGCGGATTTGGAGATGGGCTCCTGCGCCGGAATGACGCGGTTTTGCAGTTTGCTGGCTTTGCTGTCCAGTTCCCGCGTGGATTGTGAATTGAGTTGAAAACGGACTTCCGCGCCCAAAGGCACGGCGATTGTTCTGCGCAACATGGGCAGTTTGGGCTCTCCCACATCGTTGCTGAAGCCCCAACCATCGATGGAAAGCTCGTCAAACGTGCCTTTTTTGGTCTGGACTTCCATGATTTTCAGGTCGCCAACCCGGAATTGTACATCAAAACCGAGGTCGCTGTTGTTGAGAAGCCTGGCTTGGTTGCCAGAGGAGGAGAGATTGACCTGCCGGTCTGCGGCAGATAGCGCGAAAGCGCAGGCAAGGATCAGCCCGATGAGCAGGATCGCTTTGCCGGGGAGCTTAATTTTCATAAGTATCTCCTTATGTAGTGTAATATTAACACGCTTTAATGATGCCGGAAGCGCGATGCAGCCGACATCCAAAAATGGAACCAAACGAAACTGATTCAACTATATTTGAAACATTCAAATTCTGTCAATCTAAAACACCTCACCTGGTGGCTTGTCATTGTTTTGGCGACCTGAATGCAGTTCAGGCTGAGAGCTGATCACATAGTGAGGCAATTTCTTGGAAAGGGCGGATGGTAATTTTGACCAAAGAGAAGTATTGTAGCTGCTTTAGTTGTTCTAAACAGATTTATCCGCTCCATACCTCTCCGTTCCTGGATCGCCATCATTTGAGGCCACAAGGGATTAGACCATCATCCTTAGGTATGTGGTTGCAAAGTTAAGGATGACCCCAGGATAACCCCTGCTGGAAGACAGGATTGATATGGGGGAGAGGAGGGATTGGATCAGGAGACCCGCACCATGATACGCCGGGCGATGCGACGGTCAAGCACGTAGCGGGCGTCACCCACGGCCACCACCAGGTTTGGTTCCCCCAGATCGTTGCGGAAGGCGGTGACCCTGGTTCCGGAAGTTAGGCCGCGCTCGATGGTGCGCAGGTCTTCGTTGCAGGTGATGATGGCCTCCTGGCCTGTGGAAAGCAGGGCGAGGCTGATGCAGTCGCCTTTGCCGCAGCGGCAGTTCCGGGCGGAGGGGAAGAAGCGCCTTCCGAAGCGGCGTAATCTGGCACGGTTGCGATTAGAGAGCATGTTTATTACCTATTAGTTTCATTGAGAGATAGAGAGCGGCGCCCAGCAAGAGGGAGATGCCCAGCCACAGCCAGGAGCGCGGGTTGAAAGCCAGAACCTGATAGGCCACGGTGGCAACTATCCAGGCCAGAGCTGTGAGATAGAAGAAGGCGAGCAGCATCCAGCGGCGCCCGTGTTCGCGGAAGAGAATAGCCAGAGTGGCGGCGCAGGGCGAATAGAGCAGGATGAAGATCAGATAGGCGACGGCGGGGGCTGTTCCGCCAAAGGTAGCGCGGATCGCCGCGTCACCGGCATAGAGTCCGGAGAGGCTGCCAACGATCGCTTCCTTGGCAAAGAGCCCGGAGATGAGGGCCACCGACGCCTGCCAGTTGGAGCTTCCCAAGCCCAGGGGAGCCAGCAGAGGGGCGAGCAGCCTGCCCGCCAGTTCCAGGATGCTGATGCTTTGGCCGCCGTGGAAGGGATCCGGCACTTGCAAGACCTGCAGGATGTTCACCAGCACGATCACCAGCAGGATGGTCTTGCCGGCGCGCAGGATGAAGTCTTTCAGGCGGTGCCAAGTGTGCATCAGCATGGCGTTGAGGGTGGGCAGGTGATAATGGGGGAGTTCCATCACAAAGTTTCCGGGCTGGGTCTTGAAGAGGGTTTTCTTAAGCGCCAGGGCGAAGAGCAGACCCATCACGATGCCGAAAACGTATAGTCCGAACACCACCAGATGGGCGCGGCGCGGAAAGAAGATCAGGGCCAGATAGGTGTAAACCGGCAGCTTGGCCCCGCAGCTCATAAAGGGCGTGAGCAGCGAGGCGAAGACGCGGTCGCGCTTGCTTTCCAGGGTGCGGGTGGCCATGATGGCGGGAACGGTGCAGCCAAATCCCACAATCAGGGGGATGAAGGCCTTGCCGGGCAGTCCCACCCGGCGCATGAACTTATCTGCGATAAAAGCCGCGCGCGCCATGTAGCCGCTGTCCTCCAAAAAAGAAAGGCTGAGAAAGATGAAAAAGATGGGCGGGATAAAAGTTCCGATGGTGGCGATGCCTCCGCCCAGGGCGTCCGAAAACAGAAAGACGAACCACTTGGGCAGGCCCAGAGAGCGAAGCAGGGTTCCCCACTGATCCACCAGCAACCAGTTCAGGCCGGAGTCGATCAGGCGGATCAGAGGGGCACTGGCGCGCACCGACAGCATAAAGACCAAAAACATGACCAATAAAAAGATCGGCCCTCCCCAGAACCCGCTCAGGGCGAAGCGGTCGATCCTGTCCGAGATGGTCTGGGGTTGATGCGGTTTGCGCTTGACCACGTCCTTGACCAGGCCGCGGATAAAGCCGTAACGGTCGTCTGCCAGTACAGCCGCAACGTCCTGGCGGCGGTGCTTTTCCACGCCCAGGGTCACTTTTTCCAGAGCCTGCCTGGCTTCCGGGGGCAGTTGTCCCGTAAAGGCGGGGTCCCTTTCCAATAACCTCAGCAGCAGCCAGTGGCGGGGCAGTTCATCCCAGGCGGGGGGATAGCCGCTTTTCCCATCGGGGTCGAAAACGATTGCCGCGATGGCCGCCATGCTCTTTTCCACCACTTCGTCGTAGCGCACGGTTGCCGGAGTCTGCGATTTGTCCAGCCTGCTTTCCAGGAGGTAGAGCAGGGGATGGGCGTCGAAGCGTCCCGCCATCGAGACCGGAATCACGTCCACTCCGAGGTGTTCGGCCAGGTGCTCATGCTCGACCCGCAATTCGTTGCGCTCGGCGATGTCCACCATGGAAAGCAGGATCAGCAGCGGCGCGCCCAGCTCCATGAGCTGAACGGTGAGATAGAGGTTGCGCTCCAGGTTGGAGGCGTCCACGATGTTGACCACCAGATCGGGCTTTTTTTGCAGCAGATAGTCCCGGGCCACTTGTTCGTCCGGCGAAGTGGCGGCCAGGGAATAGATCCCGGGCAGGTCAATCACCTCATAGCGTTTGCCCTTGAAAAGGAAGTAGCCCTGTTTGTGTTCCACCGTGACGCCAGGCCAGTTTCCGACAGACTGGTGGCTGCCGGTGAGGGCGTTGAAGAGGGTGGTCTTGCCCACATTGGGGTTGCCCGCGAGGGCGATGACGGGGTTGTTCTTGCTCATGGTCTATTGAGAATCATTCGCGCTGTTTTGGCATTTCCAGCAGAGTCCCTTCACCTCGACGCTGGTCTCCTGGGTCTCGAATTTCAGGTTGCGGGCTTCCCGCGCCAGGATGGGGTCCACGCTGTCCAGAGGGGTTTCCTGCACCGCGCCGCAACGGACGCAAACCCAGTGGGCGTGGCGGGGATGGCCCCAGATATGCTCATACATGCCACGCGCGCCGGGACGGGGAGAGGGTTGGATCAATCCTGCTTGCAAGAGCAACGGCAGGGTGCGGTAAACCGTGGCCAGGGAGATATCCTGACTGGCGGAGCGCAATACCTGATGCAACTGCTCGGCGTCAAAATGCTCGTGCAGGCTGAACACCGCCTCCAAAATCAAGCGCCGGCTGGCGGTCAGCTTCATCTTGCGGCTGTTCAGGTAGGTGTCGAAAAGCTTGGTATAATCTTCCATAAGTTCATCCTCAAATGAGAATCAGTCGCAAGCTATTTTGCCCTTGGATTTCTGTCAAGCCCGATCCATGGCTTACGGGGACTTAACAATGCTTTTAAAACACGTCAGGCGCAAACCCTCACTGAAAATATCAACTTGTTCTCACTTGAACAATTATTGCTATCACATTTCTGGCAAGAAAGACATGAAATACAAACATTGTTTTGTTTTGATTGGGCATTTGAAGCTTTGGAAATGAAATCTGATGTTTTTCAGTGAGGGTAGATGTTTGCTGAAGCAGTAATGTTATTATATTGATTGGCTTATTGCAATCATTTAATAATAGGGTCTATGAACTTAAGCAACTAAATAATTCTTGACAAATAATCCAAGCCTCGATAAGTGGAGTCTAATATGTGAATTATCAGGAACATGTTGTCTGCGCTTGACTGGAGAAGATGCTCTGTAGGCGTGTAGTGTTCTGGCTTGCAGAACATCATTGGTCACGGGGCGTAGGCAACTGCTTCCATCCGTGTAGAAATAATAACCAAGGTTTTTAGGAAAAAAAAATGACTAAGGATGGAGGATCTTTATGAAAAAGATCGCATTGTTTGTTTTGTCCCTGGCGCTGATGCTGGGGGTTTGTTCTGTGGCTACGGCTGCGACGATCACGGTTGGGGCATATGAATATGCGCTTACTTATTTACCAATCCGGACTTACTATGGATACAGCTATACGCAACAGATAGTATCCCAGTCAGAGATCAATACGTCTGGAAGTATCACAAAATTGCGTTTCTATTGGTATGACGGGTATAACAATAATAGCAATAATTGGACCATCTACATGGGCCATACCACAAAAACAGCCTTCGCTTCTACATCCGACTGGATTCAAAGTTCGGCCATGACTCAGGTTTTCAGCGGAACGGTTACATTCCCCAGCTCTCAAGGATGGATGGAAATAACTCTGAATACGGCGTTTAACTATAATAATACGCAAAACTTAGTCATAGCTGTTGATGAGAATGCCGCTGGTTATGCTACTAATAACGGTAGATTTGTTGCTGCTCAAACTACTTCGAATACTTGTATTTACTACTACGATGACAGCACCAATCCTAATCCTGTAAGTCCTCCAACAGCAGTTGGTACAGCTGCGTATAAGAATTATCTTCAACTTGAAATCACTACTCCCGCCGGTCCTATGTTCAGCATCAGCCCCAACGAAACCAGCCATGGCTTTGGTGACGTTTTAATTGGCGACTACATAACTCAGGAATATGTGATCAGCAACGCCGGCAGCGGAGGCAGCGTCGATATCACCACACCCTTAGCAGTCACTGGTGACAGCTATTTCAGCATTGTCCGCCAACCTTTGAACACTTCTTTGGCGGCGGGCGACACCACGTCCTTCGTGGTGAAATACTCTCCCACGACTCTTGGCAGCCACAGCGGCTCTTTGACCATTACCTATGGACTGGCCAAAGCAACCCATACCATCAGCTTCAGCGGCAGAGGAGTAACCACTCCGGTGACCATGTTTGAAGAGGATTGGGAAAGCGGCTCCGATGGCTGGACTATCGTGAACGGGACCCAGACAAACAAATGGCATCTGGGTACTGCCACCTATTCCAGCGCCAGCCATTCCATGTACATCAGCAACAACTCTGGCGCCAGTAACGCGTACACTTTGACGGCAGCCTCGGTTGTGCACGTTTACCGCGATATTGCCTTCACCGCGGGCGTGGACGGGTTCGATTTTGAGTTTGATTTCAAAGGATATGGAGAAGCTAATTTTTCTGATGCCATGGATGTCTATTTATTGCCTACATCAGTAACCCCTATAGCCGGTACTGATCTCTTTGGTAGCTACCAAGATTATTATCTGTTTTCCACTTATCTGCAATCAAATTGGGTTTCTGTGGGGGATGTATTGGACAGCTCATACGCCGGAGGTACCTGGCGCCTGTGCTTCCAGTGGTACAACGATTCCAGTGCTGGCACACAACCCCCCGCGGCCATCGATAACATTAAGATATCGCATCAGCCTACTGGTTCGATAGTACTCTCTGACGACAGCTGGGACTATGGACTGGCTTTCATCGGCGCCAGCAACTGCACGCCGCGGGTCTTTACAGTCACCAACGTCAGCGGCAATACTGTCAATATCGCCAATGCTGCAACCATAACCGGAACCGACGCGGAGCATTTCACCCTCACAGACACCAACAGCTATCCTCTGGCCATAGGCTCAGGCCAGTCCGCCTCCTGGACTGTGAAATTCACACCCACTTCCTGGGGCGAGAAAGACGACGCCTATCTGAACATCATAGACGATTCCGCCAAAGCCGGTCTGAAGATGGTGGTCAGCCAGCCGAACGCCAGCCCTTGCCTGGCAACTAAAACTTATCATGCTTCGGCCAGTCTGAACAACCCGGCAAGCCACATCAGCCCCAAAGGAACCCTGGTGTATGACAAGACCGGGCCAGATCAATACTTGCGTCAAAAACCAAATGGCTCCGCATCAATCAAGGAAATCCGCCATGCCAACCCAGCCCCGGCCAGTCCCAAAGCCACCAACAGCATCAGCCTGCGGGGCTTTGGCGTGGAAGGCATTATGGAGGACTACTTTGAAGCCTACAGCCACCGTGATCAGAGCTTCGGTTACTGGACCCTGTATGACAAGGACCTGGAGCCCACCCATGGTATCTATGTCGAGGGGGTAGAGTATTTCGCGCCCTACACCGGCTCTTTCATTATCTTTGACGACCAGGCGGTGCCGCAACTGAGTAGCGAGGACTGGATGGCGTATTCCGGCGACAAGTGGGTCGGTTCCTTCGACGTTGCCACCGCCGGCGTGCTTAACGACGACTGGTTGGTGACCCCGGCTTTGAATTTCGACAACGACCCCCGCATCAGCTTCTTTGCCAAGTCGCCCAACGCATCCTATAGTCCTGAGCGTTTCAAGGTTTACTACTCGACCACCGGAGACGCCTATTCCAACTTTGTGGGCAACTACGTGGCAGGCAGCGCCACCACCTGGATTGAACCGCCCACGGAATGGACCAAATATGAATACTCCATCCCGGAGCTTGCCAACCGTACAGGCTGGATCGCTATCCGGTGCGTTTCGGACGATTCGTGGGTGCTGCAGATTGACGACTTCGTGGCCGGGCATCGTTCCCTTTATGACGTTGATCCGCCCATGGTTACAGAGTTGCTGAACGTTGGCGCCACTTCCACCGTCACCCTGACAGTCACCAATATCAGCTCTTCCGCCTGGAGTACCACTGGTTTTTCCGACACCGCCACCTGGCTCACTTACAACCACGCGACCGGTTCCATCGCCGCGGGCGACACCATCCAGATCGTGCTGAACTTCAATGCAACCGGACTCATCGCCAACCAGACCTATTCCACCGATTTTGTGATCACCACCGATTTCGGCACCATCACTGTGCCGGTGACCCTCACGGTGCTGGCTGCCAGCAACATCATACCGGTTAATCCGCGCATGGTGGCGCAGTGGGAAGACGCCGTGGGAGTGTGCATCAGCTGGGATTACTATAATACTGGCAACCCTCAAGGATACAAGTTCGGCGTGCCGGATGCCCTGATCGTGGAGTTGTCGCAAACAACCACCGTGTTCATAGCCTGTGATACGGATCAGGTATCAAACTGCACCAGGTATCTGACAAACATCGGCGCCACAATAGGCAACTGCAAATTCATCAATTTCCCCACCAACACATACTGGGCGCGCGACTGGGGCCCCTGGCACATCTTCCACGGTGATTCCCGCGGCCGCGAGATGAGCCTGGTGGATTTCGTTTACAACCGTCCCCGTCCTCTGGATGACGCGGCGGCTGGCTACATCAACGACTATCTTGAGGCCAATTATCCCACCAACTATGACAACAGGGTGTTCAATGCGCCTATAATTCATACCGGCGGCAACATCATGACCGATGGCAACGGCGCCGCGATGTCCACCAATCTGGTGCGCGACGACAATGACGGCGAACCTGTCAATACCGGCACACCTACGCCGTGGTATAATTACACCGAAGCCCAGATAGCGGCAGTCATGCACGATTTCCTGGGTATCGACAACTACATGATCTTCCAGGATCCGGACACCGACCTCAATACAACCGTGGACCATATGGACTGCTGGTGCAAACTTCTGGATGTGGACATCGTTATGATCCAAAGGGTGCCCGAAAGCTCAAGCGAATACCAGCTTACCGAAAACGCGGTGACCGACTGGGCTACCCGCGCCTCCAGCTACGGCGAGCACTTCCCCTACCGCGTCCATCGCGTGGATGAAGTCCCAGAGGTGACCAACTACGCCAACAGCTTCATCCACAACCGCAAGATCTACATCCCCGCCTATGGCGGAAACTATGCCTCTCTGGATGCCGCCGCAATAGCCGCCTACCAGACTGCCATGCCTCAGTATGAGGTGCAGGGTTACATGGCAAAACCCTCTGATCCCTGGTTGTCCTCCGACGCGTTGCACTGCCGCATCAACACGATCTGGGATGCCCAGATGGTACATATCTGGCACCATCCGCTCTGGGGTTCGGTGCCGCCAGCCACGGACGTCGTCCTGCCCATCGAGATCACCAGTTTTAACGCGCTCGACGCCGACAGCACCTATGTAACCTACCAGATCTATGATGCCGACACCGGCACTTGGGGCGCCTGGGTGGATGTTCCGCTCAGCATGATCGATCCTGCCAACCCTACCGGTTATTGGCAGAACCTGGGCAGTAATGATTACACTATGACCATCCCCGGCGTCAACCTGGCTGTGGGCGATTCAATCCACTACGCGATCATTGCCAACGATATTTACGACAACGAGCACTGGCTGCGCCTCAACCGCAGGCAGGACCCCTTCGTGTTGGATGTGCGCGCCACCCAAACTCTCAATGTGTTGTCGCAGGATGAGGACGGCAATCCCATCACCGGCTACACCATTTACCGGAACGGCCTTGACACCGGCGAGGAAACAGGCCACACCTTTACCAACAACGCTCCCGGACAACTGGCTGGAACTTACTCCCTGTCCTCACCTCCCCCAGGTTATGAATGGGAACAGACCACCATCGTCGTGAGTGCCAGCGATTTCAACCAGAACAACAACTACACGGTGACCATCATCTTCAAATTGCGCCCAATTCAAACCCCGGTCGAGATCTCCTCCTTCACCGTGTCGTTCACCGTGGATAACTATGTGAGCCTCAACTGGGTCACCCAATCCGAGACGGGAGTGCAGGGCTTTTATATCCTGCGCAACACCCAGGACGACCTGGCCCACGCGACTGTGATCAGCCCGCTCATAGGCGCAACCAACACCTCCCAGCAGCAGGTCTATTCCTATACGGACAGAGATCTGTATGAGGACGGCACCTATTACTACTGGCTGCAAAACTCCGACATGGACGGCAGCAGTACCTATCACGGCCCGGTGAGCATCGATTACAGCATCCAGGGCAGCACCACGCCCCAAATCCCTCTGGTCACGGAGCTGAGGTCGATCTTCCCCAACCCCTTCAATCCGATCGCATACATACCTTACAGCATCGGCAAAAACGAAGGCCCGGCTGACGTGAGCTTCCGCATCTACAACTCCCGCGGCCAGCTGGTCTTCAGCAAGGATGTCAAAAACCAGAATACCGGCTCGCACCAGATAGAATGGCATGGCAAAGACAACCATGGCAACGCCTGCGGCACGGGTCTCTACTTCGTGCGCATGAACGTGGGCGCCAAGAGCTATATACGCAAAGCCGTACTGATGAAATAGCATCAAACAAACGATCCTCTGACCCTACAGGACCCGGCACGGTGCCGGGTCCTTTTTTGCTATTGGGACAGAATCTATGAGAGGTGGAAAGGTAAAAATGGACTTCGTGCGGGGGAATAGCCTGTAATAATAGTGAAAGCGGATACAGTATAAACCTCTCCAATTCGTAGCACCTATATATTATGGGGGCCTCATTTGCATCCCGGGTTCCGGCGTGGATCATCCTGGGGTCAACCTTATAATTTATAAGGATGACCTAAGGATGATGGCATCAAAGCCAGTCGCAGCGAAGGAGGGCGGTATGAAGGATTATGCGGATTGTCAAGTATTTGATGCCGGTTTTTCGGGCTGGGTGGTCGTTACTAAAAGACTGGATCACGGCTCGCAGGCCGTGATGACACATTTTTCAGTCTGGTGTGCTTTGTTTCGGGCTTGGGCGGTCGAACATCCTATGCGATTCCGTCCCCATACCATGATGTTCCACTGATGCCTCGCTGACCTCCGGGCGATTCATCCGGCGGCGATCAGTCAGCGAACAGTCAGCGATCAATGGGCGATGAGCAAAGGAGGGCAAAGTGGCAAACCAGACCGGGAGCTGGCTGGTTTAGCGCAAAAAAAAGCGCGGAAGCTGAGTTCCGCGCAAGTTTGATTGGTCTGCTGATACTTAGAATCTGCCGGTTCTGCCGGAGGCACCGACTTTCTTGACCACTTTGGAGAGTCTGAGGTTGAGTTGGGCCATGCGGGAAAGCTGTGACGGAGTGGCTTTCTTGGAGAAATCTCCGCTTTGGGCATTCTTGCTCATGTCCGAATACTTTTTGCCAATCTCGACGATCTCTTCGGGTGTGAGCGGGCCGGTGGCCTTTTTCTCCCACATCACGACGGTGGCTTCGTAGTCATCCAGGAACTTGTCGAGAGAGTTCTCGGCAGGTTGGGTGGGTTTCACAGGGGGTTTGGTGGTGGTGGGTTTCACGGCCTCGGTCGGGGCAGTGGTAGCTACTTCAACTGAATCAACCGCGAGGGTGTCAACGGCAAGGCTGTCTTCCACAGCGGCTTCTTCTTTCTTTTGGCAGCCAATGATGGCCAAAGCGGCAATCAGCAGGGCTATAAATAATACTTTTTTCATGTTTGCTCCTTAAAAGTTACGCAAAATATGGTGCCTTTATACTTAGGTCAATAATTATGTCAAGACATTTCATTTTCGCGGCGGTTCCGTGACAGGTGGCCGCCATTCGCTCAATGCGCCTCAAACCAGCTTTTGCCATGCGCGATATCCACCTTGAGAGGCACCACTTCGGCGTAGTGGCGGGGCAGGGCCTGCTCCATCGCGGAGCGGATCAGTTGTTCCGCCTCGGGCAGGAATTCCCGGCGCACCTCAAAGACCAGTTCGTCGTGCACCTGCAGGATCATGCGGATGCGGGGGTCGTCCTTGATGCGCGCGTGGATGGCGATCATGGCGATCTTGATGAGGTCGGCGGCGCTGCCCTGGATGGGCATATTGACCGCCACGCGTTCCGCTTCGCTGCGCAAGCCGTCATGGGAACTGCCGATGTTTTTGAGGAATAATTTGCGTCCAAAGATGGTCTGGCAAAAGCGTTCGCGGTGAGCATCCTGTTTGCGGGAGGCGATGTAGTCCCGGATGGAAGGGAAGCGCTCGAAATAGCGCTCTATCATATCTTTGGCTTCGGAAGTGGAGATTCCCAGCTCGCGGGAGAGCTTCTTCTGTCCCATGCCATAGAGCAGGCCGAAGTTGATTACCTTGGCCTGGCGCCGTTCCTCGCCGCTGACTTCGTCCAGGGCCTTACCTGTGATCATGGCTGCGGTCTGGCGGTGGATATCCAGATCGCGGGCAAAAGCTTCCACCAGCACGGGATCGCGGGACATGATGGCCAGCAGGCGCAACTCAATCTGGGAGTAATCCGCCGCCAAAATGGCCCATTCGGGATCGGAAGCCACAAAGGCCTTGCGGATGGATCTGCCCAGGGGGGTACGGATGGGGATGTTTTGCAGGTTGGGGTTGGAGGAGGAAAGGCGTCCGGTGGAGGCGACGGTCTGGTTGAAGGAGGAGTGGACGCGCCCCGTTTCAGGATTGACCAGCCTGGGCAATGCTCCCACGTAGGTGGATTCCAGCTTGGTGAGGGTGCGGTATTGGATCAGTTTGTCGGCAATCTCGTAATCCGCCGCCAGGTCTTCCAACACGCTGTTGTCCGTGGAAAATCCGCTCTTGGTTTTTTTGCGGGCAGGCAGCTTTTTCTCTTCAAAGAGTAGCTTTGCCAGCTGTTGGGTGGAATTGATGTTGACCTGATATCCTGCGTAGGCGTGGATTTCTTCGGTGAGGGCTTTCAGTTCCAGGTTGATGGAGCGGGAGATTTCCCTCAGCATGGGGATGTCCAGCCTGACGCCGTTTTCCTCCATCCTTTGCAGCACCGGCAGCAGGGGCAGCTCGATATCCTCGTAGAGGCGATCCAGCCCGAGGGCTGCCAGCCTGCTTTTATAGATGGGGTCAAGCCTGAACACCGCCCAGGCGTCTTCCGCGGAATAGGCGCAGGCGGACTCCACATCCACGAGGTCGAAGCTGGTCTTGCTCTTTTTGTCGAGCAGGCTGGAGATGGAGATCATCTGGTGCCGCAGTTCTGCCAGAGCGCAGTTGTCCAGCGAATACATATTGGTGCCGGGATCGAGCAGATAGGCTGCCAGCATGGTGTCCCGGATGGGGTTGGCGACAGGCCAGCCGTGGCGGTTGAGCACGATGAGGTCATATTTGAGGTTGTGCCCCAGGATCAGCTTGCCGTCCAGAGCCTGTTTCAGCCTGGACAGGGTGTCTGACAGGGGCAGGTTGCCATACATCTGGTGTCCCAGGGGCAGATACCAGGCTTCGCCGTCACTCACGCAGAGGGAGATGCCCACCAGGTTGGCGCGGATGGGGTCGAGGGAGTCGGTTTCGGTGTCCAGGCTCACGGTTTCCGCCTGGGAAAGCTGCTCCAGCAGGCTGGAAAGGTTGCCCGCATCCGCCAGGATGGGTTTGAAAGCCTGGGCTGCCGGTTGCGGTATTTCCGGCTCTGCCTGCGGCTCCCCGGCAAAGATATCGCCCTGCACCATGCTCTCCGGGGCGGCGGGAAACTGGTCTTTGAAGCGGTTTTCGATGCGGCGTTTGAGGTGGTGGATGTCGTAACTGGCCAGAAAATCCAGCGCCCGGGATAGATTGGCGGGAGAAAAACTGAGTTCCTGGGAAGAGGGGAAGGATATTGGCACATCGCGTACGATTTGTGCCAACTGGCGTGAAAGCAGAGCGCTCTCCCTGCCTTCAGCCAGTTTCTTGCGCAGCTTTTCCGGGGCTTCGTCCAGCCTGGCATAGATATCGTCCAGGCTGTCAAACTGCTGGAACAGGATTTCCGCGCTCTTGGGGCCGATGCCCCTCACGCCGGGGATGTTGTCGGAAGAGTCCCCCACCAGCGCGAGGTAGTCCACAAACTGCTCTGGATAAACGCCGAATCTGGCATGGACTGCATCCCTGTCCAAGACCAGGTTTTTGCCCGGATCCAGGATGCTGACCCGGTCTTCCACCAATTGGGAATAGTCCTTGTCGCTGGTCACGAAAACGATGTCGTAATCGGATTTATAGCGTTCCGCCAGGGTGGCCAGGATGTCGTCCGCCTCGTAGCCATCCAGGGAGATTTCCGGCAGTTCGATCAGGCGGAAAAACTCCTGCACAGGCTCGATCTGAGCCACCAGGTCGTCCGGCATGGGAGGGCGGTTGGCTTTGTAGGTTTCGCTGATCTCATGGCGGAAAGTGGGGGCCTTGCGGTCGAAACTTATCAACACGTTGCGTACCTGCCTGGTCTCCAGCAGATGCACAAAGGAATTCACGACGCCGAAGATGGCGCTGGTCACCCGTCCCTGGGTGTCCCTCATGGGGTTGCCGATCATGGCGTAATGCGAGCGGTAAAGCAACGCCGTGCCGTCTATCAGATAAAGAATCTCACGCATATATACACTCCCTGCCGCGCGGGCTTGCTGGAACTTTTCGGCAGTATAATCCGGGTGCGGAATATGTCAATCGATTTCCCCGTCGGCTGCTTTGCCTTTTTTTATTGACAATTATGGCTGATGGCTATTTGTTGATGTAGAGAGTGAGAAAATGGCAGAAATCATAGCTACTAAAAATCTGATTAAGGATTTTAATCTGGGAAAGGTGAAGGTGCGAGCCCTCAACGGGGTTGACCTCACCATCGAAGCGGGTGAGTTCGTGGCGATAATGGGACCCTCCGGATCGGGTAAAAGCACCCTGATGCACATCATTGGATGCCTGGACAGCCCCACGGGCGGCGAATACCACCTGGACGGCGTATTGGTGAGCCAGATGGACAAGGACGACCTCGCCTCGATCCGCAACAGCAAGATTGGTTTTGTGTTTCAATCGTTCAATCTGTTGCCGCATCTTAACATCCTCAAGAATGTGGAATTGCCTCTGATGTACGCGGGTGAAAGCCTCAGGGAGCGTTCCCGCAAGGCCAGGGAAATCCTGGCAAGCGTTGGTCTGAGCGACAGGCTCAGGCACAAGCCTTCGGAGCTTTCAGGAGGCCAGCGCCAGAGAGTGGCGATCGCCCGGGCCATCGTCAACAATCCCGCCATCCTGCTGGCGGATGAACCCACCGGTAACCTGGATTCCCAGGCGGGTGGGGACATTCTGGAGATTTTCACCCAACTCCACTCCCAGGGCAACACCGTGATCATCGTGACCCACGACAAGGCTGTGGCGCAGCGCGCGGGACGCATCATCCGCATCATGGATGGAAGGATCGAGGATGGCCATCTCGCTGGCTGAGTCGCTGCATCTGGGCATCCTGGACATCCTCACCCGCAAGGTGCGCAGCGCGGTAACCGTCATCGGCATCGTGCTGGGGGTGATGTGCATCATGGTGGTGCTGGCCATAGTCAATGGCATGAACAAGACCACCATGGAGTGGATGAGCCAGCGGGGAGGGCTGAGCAAGGTGGAGGTGCGGCCAAACTGGGCCTACGATTTCAGCAAGGGCGGCGATCCCAGCCTCTCTTTGCGTGAGATTCGTCTCATCAGGGAACTGGTTCCCCAGGCCACCGCATTCAACGCCCAGATTCCCCTGCCGGAATCGGAGATGCAACTGGGCGATTCAGGTTATCTATGCTCGGTTTTGGGCGTATATCCTGATATGCTGAAGGTCGAGGAGTGGAAGCTTGCCAAGGGGCGTTTTATCAATGACTTCGACATAACCAACCACAACAATGTGGTGGTACTCGGTTCCACGGTGGCAAGGGAGCTGTTCAATTCGCGCGATCCCCTGGGCAGATACGTTTCCTGGGGCGGGCACAGGTTTATGGTGGTCGGAGTGTTGGGCGAGCGCTACTTGAAAAATCAGGGAACTGGCGATACCTTTGGTGAAAATGGCTTGGAATATCTGAACCAACGCGCTTTTCTGCCACTTTCCACAGTGATCAGCAGGATCAATCCCAAACTGCGGATCAGCTCTCTGGAACTCCAGGCCACCAGCCCGGAAAAGGCAAAGGAGATGCGCAAACAGGTGGAGGATATCGTCCTCAATCTCAAGCAGGGCAAGGCTCTTTTCCGGGTGGATTCCGCCCAGGAACAGATGGACATGATGCGCAAAAACACCTTGATCTTCACCTCGATCTTCATCCTGATCGCGGTAATTTCCCTCCTGGTGGGAGGTATCGTGATCATGAACATCATGCTGGCCTCGGTCAAGGAGCGCACCCGGGAGATCGGAGTGCGCATCGCTGTGGGCGCCCGCAGGAGGGATATCGTGGTCCAGTTTTTGGTGCAGACAGTGTTGATCACCGCCCTGGGAGGGGTGATCGGCATCCTGCTTGGCTACGCGATTCTGGACCTGGTGGGAGGCTATCTCAAGCTGGAGGTCGCGGCCTCGGTGCGAATGATCTGGACCGCACTGCTGGTCTCCATCGGAGTGGGTCTGCTGTTTGGGATCATGCCCGCGGTGAGGGCGGGGAAACTTGATCCGATCGAAGCTTTAAGGGAGGAATAATGACCAAAAAGAAGGCTCATGGCAGCTTGTGGAGTTCTCTCGGCATCGCGTTTGGCAACTATTTCCGGACCCTGGTCTCGGAACTGAAGCAGTTTTGGCTGCATATGAAAGACCCTGCCAAGCGCAAAGATAGCTGGAAAAAAATGAGTGGCTTTATCCGTACATTTTATCGCCGTTTCAGCAGCGAAGGCATCCTCAAGGAATCGGCGTCCCTCACCTATATCACCATTCTGGGTTTCATCCCCTTTCTGATGTTCATACTCATAATCGCTCCGGAACTGCCCTTTCTCAATCTGAAAGACAAGTTTTACAGCCTGGTGATGAACAACTTTATTCCCAGTTCGGCGAAGGCTGTCAACACCGTGTTTGAAGACCTGCTCGACCGTCCCGCGGGTTTCAATATCTTCACTTTTGTAACCATGGTGATCACCTCCTACTCGCTTTTCCGGGTGATCCGCGACACATTCGACCGCATACTGAGGGTGGGATTTCGCTATTCCCAGGATGTCTTGAGCCAGTTGGTCAAGTTTCTGGGCACCATCATCCTGGGCTTGTTCATCATGATCCTGCTCTTTTCCAGTTCTTCCCTGCCTCTGATCTCCAAGCTGCTCAAGCTGGGAATGCTGCAGTGGTTCACCTATGTGATCCCCTTCCTGCTGCAGTTTGCCGCCATCATCTTTCTTTACGCCCTGATGCCTTCTGCCCGGGTCAAACGCAATGCCCTTTTCCGTGGCGCGTTTTGGACCACGGTGATCTGGGTGCTGGCCAAGAGTCTCTTCGATTTCTACATCTACCGTCTCACGAACTACCAGGCTGTCTATGGCGTCCTGGCGACTCTGCCAATCTTCCTGATGTGGATCTATGTAAACTGGGTGATCATCCTGGGAGGCATCGTGCTTGTTTCGGTGATCGACAACAGTGAGCAGGAAGAAGCTCACGTGCGGCATCCCAAGCAATTGGTGAAGATGACCCTGGAAGTGTATGGTGATTCCAAGCTAAACAACAGCCTGGAAAAATATTTGAACAAGGAAGGCCTGATGGGATTTGCCGATGTGCTGGATGAGGAGCTGGAATGACGCGCCACGCGCTGATTTCATTGAGTGACAAAAGAGGGAGTGAGGGCCTCGCCAAAGAATTGGCAGGGCTTGGCTATCAGATACTTTCCACCTCCAGCACGGCGCGCCATCTGAGGGAGCGGGGCGTTGAAGTGCGCGAAGTTTCGGGCCTCACCGGTTTTCCCGAGATTCTGGACGGCCGGGTGAAGACCCTGCATCCGCGGATTCACGCCGGAATCCTGGCAGACCGCTTCCGGCAGGAGCATCTGCAAGCCCTGCGGGAACTGGGTATCGACCGCATCGACGTGGTGGCCGTGAATCTCTATCCTTTCCAACAAACATTGCAGAGAGGGGACGCCACGCCACAGGAGATCATCGAAAACATCGACATTGGTGGCCCCGCCCTGATCAGAGCGGCTGCCAAAAACCACCAGGGTGTGCTGGTGCTTACCGATCCGGAAGATTACCAGCCTACCCTCGAGCAACTGCGAGCCGGCGAAGTCAGCCCGGAATGGAGGATCCATCTGGCCCGCAAAGCATTCAGCCTGGTAAGCGCATACGACGCGCTGATTGCTTCCTATTTCTCTGGATTGGCGGCGGAAACGCATAGCCTGCCCGGAAGCTACTCGCTCGACTGCAAGCTGGACACGCGGCTCCGCTATGGCGAAAATCCCCATCAACAGGGAGGGTTCTACCTGTCCGCGGCTTGCCCCTGGCAATTTCTGCACGGCAAGGAGCTTTCCTACAACAACCATCTGGACATCGATTCCACCCTCCGTGGCTTGCGCCTGTTCCAAGCGCCCACGGTGGTCATCACCAAACACTGCAACCCCAGCGGCATAGGCAGCGCCGATAAACTGGCAGATGCCTGGGACAAAGCTTTCGCGGCTGATCCGCAGTCGCCCTATGGCGGGATAGTAGGAGTGAATCAGCCATTGGACTTGGAAACCGCACATAGGATCGACTCGATCTTCACCGAGATCATCCTGGCGCCGGAATACCAGCCCGGAGTGCTGGAACTGCTGCGCAAAAAGAAGAACCGCCGGCTGATCCGCTTTGCACCGGAAACTCTGTCCCGGCCCCAATCCCCCTGGGAGCTCAAGAACCTTTCGCATGGCTGGCTGCTGCAGGAGTGGGACCCCCAGACAGATGATCCCCAAAGCTGGACTGTGGTCACCACCAGACAACCTTCCGATCAGGAATTTAAAGCGCTTGGCTTTGCCTGGAAGGTGGTATCTCTGCTGCGCTCGAACGCGATCGCCATCACCGGGGCAGACCGGGTCTATGGCCTGGGCGGGGGCCAGACCAGCCGCATCGACTCCACCTGGCTGGCGCTCCACAAAGCGGCAAAGTTCGGCCACGATCTCAGCGGGGCGGTCTGCGCCTCAGACGGTTTCTTTCCTTTTCGGGATTCAGTGGACGAACTGCGGCGCCACAATATCCTGGCTGTGATCCAACCGGGCGGCTCCAAGGCCGATCCCGAAGTGATTCAAGCCTGCAACGAACTGGGAATGGCGATGGTCTTCACTGGCGTTCGCCACTTCCGGCATTGATTTTATTTGACAGAATATGAGCTTTGAAAAACCTAGTCTATTCCATGGCGCGGAGATGTGTCCGAGTTGGCTGAAGGAGCACGATTGGAAATCGTGTATACGTGCAAAACGCGTATCCTGGGTTCGAATCCCAGCGTCTCCGCCATCAATTTTTGCAATCGCTCAAACAACTTTCCACCATTTTTATACAAGGAGTTTTTAAATGAAAACCAGATCCATCGTTTTGATTGGATGCGGAGCTGTATTACTCATCTTTGTGCTGACTTTCTTCCTTGGCTTCATGATCGGGCTGCGTCCCCAGGCAAACAAGGTAAGTAAAGACAGTTGGCTGGTTCTGAACCCCAGTGGCAACGTGGCAGATTACAACGAGCTGCGCAACCAGGGACCCTTCTCTTTTGTGGGGCCCAGCGTTGACGATATCTGCGGCAGAATCCGCCATGCCTCCACAGATGGCAAGATCAAGGGCATCATCATCCGCCCCGGTTTTGCCCAAATCAACTTTTCCAACCTCAATGAGATCAACGCCGCGCTTGACGACTTCAAAAAGAGCGGAAAACCTGTTTACGCCCATGCCGAGATGCTGGATCAAAAGGATTATCTGCTGTGTGCCATGGCGGATACCGTCTATATGGACCCCTCCGCTTCCGGCGGGCTGATCCTGGAAGGGATAACGGCAAACATAATGTTCTACAAGGAAGCCCTGCAAAAGATCGGGGTCAAAATGCACGTGATGCAATCCGGCGAATTCAAAGGCGCAGGCGAACTCTACAACCGCACCTCGCTCAGTCCGGGAACGGAAGCCAATATGCGCCGCGTGTTCAAAAACCGTTACGACCTGCTGAAAAACCATATTGGCAAGTTGCGCGGATTGGATTCGCTGCGGGTGGCGGAAATCTTTGAACAGCGTCCCGACATGATAATCAATGCGGCTTCCGCTCAGCAATACGGATTGATCGATGGCGTTTCCAGTTGGGATCAGCTCAAACAAAAACTTGGCATCGAGGATGATGACAAGCTGGTCTCCCTGGAAGACTACAATGATCCCAAGATAGTGCCCGGCGGCCAGATAGCGTTGATCAACCTGAGCGGCAACATCGCCGCAGGCAGCGAACATAGCTTTGGCTTCGAACAAACGATCAGTGCCGCCAAGGTCGAAAAGATACTCCGGCAGGTCAAGCGCGACGGCGCCAAGGCGGTTGTCCTGCGCATCAACAGCCCCGGCGGTTCCGCGCTGGAATCTGAGCTTATCTATCAGAAACTAAAGCAGTTGGATATCCCCGTGGTGGTTTCCATGGGCGTCATGGCCGCCTCCGGCGGATATTACATCAGTTGCGGGGGCGATTACATCTTTGCCGATCCCTACACCATCACAGGTTCCATCGGGGTGATCATGGCGATACCTGAAGCGGTTGAACTGGGCAACAAACTGGGCATTGACAGCCAGACTATCAACTATGGAAAGTTTTCCGGCGGCGTCAGCATTTTCGAGAAATACGACCCCGAAATGCTCGCCTCGCTGGAGCGCAACTCCCAGAGCGTTTACACTGAATTCAAACAGCGGGTGATGACTGCCCGCAAGATCAGTTCCGAACAGATCGACGCCGTGGCGGAAGGCCGGATTTTCAGCGCCCAGGATGCCAAAGACATACACCTGATCGATGAAGTGGGCGGAATCCAGGCAGCCATCGACAAAGCTGCCAAACTGGCCAAGCTCACCAAATACGGCGTGAAAAAGTATCCTGCCAGGGTCGGCTTTTTCGAGCTGCTGAAACAGGGCAACCTCTTCAGGATGGTGGCTTCTGTGGTCCGCTCCGGCGATCTTAGCCTTCAGGAGCGGCTGCAGCAATATCTGCGCCAGACCATTGCAACCAACCAATGGCTCTATTTCTGCCCTTACAAAATGGATTGAGGCAGGTTAGCAAGATATGCAAAAACCCCCTGCCAACACCAAAAAAAACAGGTTTCACACCGAGATAATCGTCAACGTCCATCCTCTGGAAAAGCGCGTCGCCGTGCTGGAGGACAGCCGCTTGGTGGAACTCTTTGTGGAACGCAAGGACAAGCAGAACATAGTGGGGAACATCTACAAAGGCCATGTGAAGGATGTACTGCCCGGAATGGGCGCGGCTTTCATCGAGATCGGCCTGGAGCGCACGGCCTTCCTCCACTATTCGGATATTGTGACCGATTTTCTGGACATTTTTGAAAACGACAGGCAGCGCGCCCGCCTCAACCCCAAGGATTCTTCACAGATCGGCAATCTGCTCAAAGCCGGTCAGGAGATCGTGGTGCAAGTCCACAAAGGCCCGATCGGCTCCAAAGGCGCCCGCCTCACCGGCCAGATTTCCATCCCCGGCAAATACCTGGTGCTCTTTCCAAACAAGAGCAAGATCGCCATCTCCCGCAAGATCTACAACCAACACGAACGCTCCCGCATCCGCAACATCCTCAACAGCTTCAAAGACCCCAACATTGGCCTCATCGTCCGCACCGAAGCCGAAGGTTGCGATGAGGACGACCTGCGCACCGAATACAACGCCCTCGCCAAGACCTGGAAGCTCACCGAAAAGCAGATCAAATATGCCAAGGAACCAATCTGCGTATTTGAAGAGAACGCCCTGGAAAACTACCTTATCCGCGATCTCTTCGGCGAGCATGTGGACCGCCTGGTGATCGACGACAAAGCCTTTGCGCGCAGCATTGTCCGCCATCTGGAGGACTTTTCCCCCGAACTGATCAACAACGTTGAGATCTACAAGGAAGATTCGCCCATCTTTGACGCCTGGAGTATCGAGAAAAAGATCGAGACCATCTTCCACTCCCGCATTTACCTGCCAAGCGGCGGCAATATCAAGATAGAACACACCGAAGCCCTGGTCGCCATCGACATCAACACCGGCAGCTTCACCGGCAAGACCCACTATGAGGAAACCATCAAGCGCACCAATATAGAGGCCGCCGCGGAGGCCGCCCGCCAAATCCGGCTGCGCGACCTGAGCGGGGTGATCATCATCGACTTCATCGATATGGTGAGCGAGCAAAACAAGCAGGAAGTGCTGGACACCCTGAAGGCCGGATTGCGGCGTGACCGCGCCAAGAACAAGGTGTACAACTTCACCGAGCTGGGACTGGTGGAGATCACCCGCAAGAGGATGCGTTCCACCCTCATCGCCAATTATTCCAACACCTGCCCCACCTGCAACGGCAGCGGACGCGTGATCTCCCACGACGCCATGCTGATGCGCATCCACCGCTGGCTAAACCGCGCGGAGTATTTTGTGAAAAACTCCCGCCTGCGCATCGTGGTTCATCCCGATCTGCAGGATCATATCAGATTCAACAAAGAGTATTTTATGGCCTATCGTGATCAGATCGACATCGAAAGCGATCCCGAGATGCGCACCGACCAGTTCAAGGTCTTCAAGCTACCCTCCCAGGAGGATATCACCAGCAAATTCAGTTGATGCCGATTCGCTGTCCCTAAACCTGGATTGTTTGGAGTCCAAACCGGCTTCAGGACTGGCATAAGCATGAAACCCATATTGCCGGTTTGAACTCCAAACGCAAGCCGCATGGAGCTCAAGAGCCTTTCCAGGCTGCAAACTGCCACCAGGCGTGTAGGCTCATGGACTTCATGCGGAAAGAGAGACAATTGTGATAACGCAAGCGAAAGAGAACCATGCGGGATCACCTGCAAATCCACCCCTGCCGTTCGGTTCGCCGCGCAAGAAAAAGAACTTGACTCGAAATACCCAGATGACAATATTGCATCCAAGGCTCCAGCATTACATAGAGCGTGAGTGGTGGGGGATAGCAGATGCCCTCAACTAACCAGAGAAACAATGAGTTGGGTTCCACGCCAACATTGGGGACTCAACAATTAGTAGCTTATTCAAAAAGTTACGAGGATGAGGTGACAATATGAGGATGACGGTAAAAAAGTTCGCCGGCGTTATGTTTGTTATGTGTCTTGCTTTGGAGTTAGTTGCTCAAGTTGACAGCACCTTTGTGCGTTATTACAGCCCGACTTATGAAACCCACGTTTATTGGTATTCATTACCGACATCAAGTACTTATGCTGGCAACGTGTTCGAAAAATATGACGGTAATTTCGGAATGCAGATATTAGCTACATTCCATACTCCCCCTCCTGAGTGTCTATTTCTCCAGTCGCCCATAGCATCATACAATCGTAGTGGGGAGTACATTGATACTACCTTCGGGCCTTGTAATGGTGTCGATCTGATGCAAGGGTGTTATTCTCATATCATCAAGGATGGGTTTGGCGGTTACTTGGCTTTGGATTTCTTTGAGCACAGGATTCATAGATTAAACAGTAATTTGCAATATGTTGAGTGGGTTCCATTACAGGATGATACTGGAACTGGTATGGGAATCCGGGATTTAATCGTCGAAGATAATGGATTTGTAGTAGTGTCAAACTATCCAGATCGCAGAATAGCAAAGTACAGTTTTGAACTCAGTTGCTTATGGAATACATCATTAATTTCAAGTGAGCATCAACGCTTTAGGAAAATGAATGATGGATCATATATCATTTTATGGAGGCATAATCCCTACTTTCGAGTAATGAAAGTTTCATCAACGGGAGACAGTATCTGGGTAAAGCAAATTCAATGTGAAGTGGTCGATGATTTTATTGAGGTAAACAATAAGTTTTATGGCTTTAAATACGGTTCGGTAGACATCAACACAGGAGAACTGCGAATCTATGATTTTGGTGTTGATTTTGAAAACGAAATCCCGGGAGATCCGATTTTAGTCATACCTACCTATCGGTTACTAAATAGTTTTATATATGATTTGGATAAACTATTCAGTGTGATAAGGACAACGGATAATTGCATAATTCTGGCTGTTTCCACTCCTGCTGGAGAGATTTTCAAATTTGACAGTGATTTAAACCTGTTATGGAGCAGTAACGCCCTTCAAAATGAAAGGATTGGGATTGGGTTCCATCCCCTGACAGAGCTTGGGAATGGGGATTTTCTTTATTGCGCGACAGCTCGCAAGCATCCCAGACAACTTGCGCTGGTTAGGATAGATTCAAACGGTAACTACGTAGGCATTGAGGATGATACCGAACAAACACCTGCCCTCCCGGTGATCTCCGCATATCCCAATCCCTTTACCGGAGAGCTGAATGTGGAGCTAAAGAACAATACTGCCGGTGAAAACAAACTGGATATCTATAACATTAGGGGGCAATTGATTGAATCGAAATCTGTCCGGGGGTCAAATACCACCTGGACACCTCAAAACCTGGCAACGGGAGTGTATATACTAAGGCTTGTCAGCAACTGCAAAGTTCTTGACAGTAAAAGGGTCACATACATAAAATAGGATATTGAACGGTTTCCTGGGAAGCCAGGGTCGAGGGGTTCACGCAGATCAGCGCGGATAAAAGGCGCAGATTGCCGCGGAATAGCACGGATTGGTGTTATATTAATCTGACATTCTCTTGTAAAGTCCGTGGATTGGTGGAATGGTGAAGGAGGCCTTCGTGATGAGGTGGTGAGGTGGTATCGTGATGACGTGATGATAGAACGCGAATAACTGGATCGATAGGATATTTGAAGGTGGAAATGTGGAAAGGTTCCGAAACAAGTCCTCCAAGCTATATACTGTGTCATCCCGGGCTGTCGGGGTCCCCGCCGAAGCGCGTAGCGGTTTGGTGGGGTGACTTGACCCGGGATCCAGTCTTTTATAGAATGTTTGTAGTCCAAACCGGCTTCAGGACTGGCATAAACATGAAACCCATATTGCCGGTTTGAACTCCAAACGCAAGCCGCATGGAGCTCAAGAGCCTTTCCAGGCTGCAAACTGCCACCAGGCGTGTAGGCTCATGGACTTCATGCGGAAAGAGAGCCAATTGTGATAACGCAAGCGAAAGAGTATCATGCGGGATCACCTGCAAATCCACCCCTGCCGTTCGGTTCGCCGCGCAAGAAAAAGAACTTGACTCGAAATACCCAGATGACAATATTGAACCCAAGGCTCCAGCATTACATAGAGCGTGAGTGGTGAGGGACAGCAGATGCCCTCGATTAACCAGAGAAACAATGAGTTGGGTTCCACGCCAATATTGGGGACTCAACAATTAGTAGCTTATTCAAAAAGTTACGATGATGAGGTGACAATATGAGGATGACGGTAAAAAAGTTCGCCGGCGTTATGTTTGTTATGTGTCTTGCTTTGGAGTTAGTTGCTCAAGTTGACAGCACCTTTGTGCGTTATTACAGCCCGACTTATGAAACCCACGTTTATTGGTATTCATTACCGACAACAAGTACTTATGCTGGCAACGTGTTCGAAAAATATGACGGTAATTTCGGAATGCAGATATTAGCTACATTCCATACTCCCCCTCCTGAGTATATATTTCTCCAGTCGCCCATAGCATCATACAATCGTAGTGGGGAGTACATTGATACTACCTTCGGGCCTTATGATGATGTCGATCTGCAGCAAGGATATTATTCTCATATCATCAAGGATGGGTATGGCGGTTACTTGGCTTTGGATTGCTCTGAGCACAGGATTCATAGATTAAACAGTAATTTGCAATATGTTGAGTGGGTTCCATTACAGGATGATACTGGAAATAATATGAGAATCCTGGATTTAATCGTCGAAGATAACGGGTTTGTAGCAGTAGCAAGATCAGGAGGTATCGTTATAGCAAGATTCAGTTATGATCTCACTTGCTTATGGAGTATGCCATTAACTGCTCATGCGCAAATAAGCATAAAGAAACTGGGTGATGGAGCTTATGTTAACATGTGGTGGTATAGTCCTCGTTTTCGAGTTATGAAAATATCTTCAACAGGAGATACTATCTGGACAAAGCAGCTTCAAGACGTTGATGTTGATGACTTTATAGAAGTCAACAATAAGTATTATGGTTTTAAAACTGTCTGGATCGACAACATAATAGGAGAACTGCGAATCTATGATTTTGGTGTTGATTTTGAAAACGAAAACCCGGGAGAGCCAATATTAGTAATGCCCACCTATCCTTTATATAATGAGCTGTATGGGTTGGGTAAACTATTCAATGTGATAAGGACAACGGATAACTGCATTATTCTGGCTGTTTCCACTCCTTCTGGAGAGATTTTCAAATTTGACAGTGATTTAAACCTGTTATGGAGCAGTAACGCCCTTCAAAATGAAAGGATTGGGTTTGGGTTCCATCCCCTGACAGAGCTTGGGAATGGGGATTTTCTTTATTGCGCGACAGCTCGCAAGCACCCCAGACAGCTTGCGCTGGTTAGGATAGATTCAAACGGTAACTACGTAGGCATTGAGGATGATACCGAACAAACACCTGCCCTCCCGGTGATCTCCGCATATCCCAATCCCTTTACCGGAGAGCTGAATGTGGAGCTAAAGAACAATACTGCCGGTGAAAACAAACTGGATATCTATAACATTAGGGGGCAATTGATTGAATCGAAATCTGTCCGGGGGTCAAATACCACCTGGACACCTCAAAACCTGGCAACGGGAGTGTATATTATAAACTGACACCCAAAGCTGCAAGTTGTGACACAAGGGGAAAGTGGAGATAAGGCTTTGATTGGTGGAGAGATACGATGGACTGGCTTTGGAAATGTCCAAGCGCCTATTTGGACGTTTTTGGACTGTTTGCTGACACTATTACTGCAAATTAGCGAGGCGTTTGGACAGGCTTTGGAAAGAGCAGTTGGGAAAATGGAACTTTGAAATTAGAAAAAGCGCAATTGGAGTGCGATTGTGCCGATCAGGAAAGCTCCGTAATTCCAATCCGAGTCTAAAACCAGAACCGGATAGTCTATATTAAATGGTTGGAGGATAATCTGTTGCCTGTGGTTGTCGATCTGTACCTTCTTGATGGTGAGACCATCGTCAGTCCTTACAACTGCAATTTTGCCATCGGCATTTTCCCAGCTTAGATCGCTCTTGATGACCACAATGTCCTGATGCTGGATTACGGGCTCCATGCTCTGCCCATTTACTTGAAAGACAGTGTATTGCTTGGGGTTCCCGGGTAGGAATGAGACAGGCAATTGGATCTGACCCACCTGACTCCACTCGTCCTTGATCTCCATCGGAGGTCCGGCAGCGATCTCACCCACTATGGGAAAGGTGATTGACCGAGTAGGATCGAAGTCTTGATTGGTGATAGGATGCAGGATTGGCGAGATTATGGTGGAAATTGAGTTGTCTGCATTGGTTTGGTTTGTAGGAGCCGGATTGGATTGGATAAGCTCTTGAAACTCGTCTTTAGCATACATAGAACCGCTTCCGGTAAAGAGCCAGTGGAGGTTGATCTGATCTTTGGAGAGGGCTTCCAAGAACTCAGGATCGGGATATCGCTCATTCAATTTGTATCTTGATAGGGAGGCACGGGAGATGCCATACTTATTGGCAAACTGGTAATCCTTAAGGCGCATGGCCTTAATCACCAAGCTAAGGCGTTGTCCTATTGTAGGTTTATTCATTGTTGACTCCGTATAGCAACTTTACCATTGACCGATTCCTTGTGGCTGCAATTCTGGTTCCTGATGCCAGTCTACCGGGAGGTGGATTGGAGTCAATACTAAAGTGCATACTGTGACTCTGGCGGATAATAAGTGATTGCCGGACAATCTTTAAGAAATCCCGCAAACTGAGCGGAAAGGACTTCCCAAGATTCTGCCGTTGTGGTTATTAGCACCCCCAATACTAGATAGAGAGGTGTAGCATGACTACAGCGAAAGCAAAACCAAGCGGAAGGCATAAACTGGCGAAATGTGGGGATGTCCAAGCGGGTATCCCCGTCCAAGTGGGGGGTGAAAAACAGCCTAAATCATTGATAACTATGGTGAGAGGGCAAAATGTCCAAGCGCTTAGCCTCATTTTACGGCAGTCCCTGGGAAAATGTCCAAGCGGGTCACGGTTCTTAAAGGATATACAGATGGATTGTAGAGTCGATTACATCTGGCTGCCCTTGGACAGGGTAGCCATGCTGCTGGGCAAGAACCTGAAGACGATCAGGCGCATGGTAGCGGCCGGGAAACTGATAGCTCTCAAGCATCAGATCCCCACCAAGAACGGAGCCACGATCAAGACTTTCATCCTGGCTACGGAAGAGATCATTGCTGCCGAGTATGAGCATTATCGGGATAAGCTGAGAAGACCGGAACTCTATTTCGAGGAAGAGATCAAACTGGGCGAGTTTTGCTTCCCCAGTGTCTTCCTGGTCTATTACAATGATGAGGGATCTGAAACGGAGTCTGATTCTGGATCAGTTACTAAGTCAGATTCTTCAGACAAGTCTGTATCTGTATCTAAGCGCATTGTATCTGGAGGTCATGATGTATCCGCTTGATGAAAGACCCACTCCAGAGTTCTATGACCAGTATAAGGCAAAGCTGGCAGAGTTGAATGAGCTATTGAAGCACCAAGGTCTATCCTTGGAGATCAAGCCAGGCGGCAGATGCTTTGTAGTGGACAGGACCAGAAAGGATGCTCCGGAACCCGATAAGAGCCATCTGATCGCCTACGCTGAGCAGTTCAATAAAGATACCACGTTGCCGGATAAGGACGATGAGGATAAAGAGGACTACTATGGATATGACGAGCAGAAGTTCTTTGAGGTGGTAATCTCCCAGATTCATGACGCCAAAGATAACGATGTGGTGATCGACCTCTATCCCGACTACATCGACCTGGCTCCGGTGGAAGAAGAGAAGCTGCTGCACAAGGAAGAGGCGCAGCTCTATGCACAGTTCTGCTTCGAGGCGATAAAGAGGCTGGATGCGGCACAATCGCGTACCACTGCCTGGAAGCGGATCACTACCGACTACAATGCGGGCAGGATAGTCCCGGAACTGAGGGAAATGAAAGGTCCAAGGCAGGAACGGGCACTGCGGGAATGGATCAAGACCTACTATGAGAGCAACTTCAATATGTTCGCCCTGATCCATAAGAGCAAGAGCACCCGCAAAGAGCGCAAGATCACCTTTCATGAGCAGCAGTATCTGCTCAACAAGCTGCTCAGCCCCAACCGGATCAAGATCGGTTCCGCCATCGTCAATATGAAGCAGATGTCCAGGCAGGGCTTTCTGGATTCACCAACCCATGAACGGACCCTAAGACGCTGGTGCGAGGAATGGGCTGAGACCCATCCGGCTGAGTGGTATCAGGCCAGAGAAGGCAGTAAATATGTATCCGAGCGAGTCATCAAGTCCATCCGCAGAGACGATAGCAGCTTAGCTGTGGGCGAAGTATGGGTGGCCGATGGACATACCCTATCCTTTGATATCATCAATCCCCAGACCGGCAGAGCCCAACGCATGACCATGATCATGGTGATGGACTGGGCAAGCAGGTATCCGGTGGGAGCATCTTTGGCCTTTACCGAGGATAGCCAGCATATCCTGACCGCCTTCCGCAATGGCTTCATTAACGCCTCGCAGATCGCCGATAATGACAGGCAGACTATGGCGGTACTTCCGCAGTACGTCTATCTGGACAATGGCAAGGCCTTCAGGTCAAAGCTCTTTCATGAACAATGGGAGGATCATGATCTCAACAAGGAACTGGGCGGCATCTTCCCCCGGCTTGATATAGGAGTACGATTCGCGGAGAGTTACAATGCCAGGGCCAAGATCATCGAACGCTTCTTCAAGACCTTCCAGGAGCAGTTTGAGCGGTTTATATCAACTTTCCGGGGAGCAAGCGTTGCCGATAAGCCAGCTCACTATGGTAGAAACGAGAAGTGGGCAAAGAAGCTCTATACCGGCAAGCCCCCTACCATAGAAGAGACGATGCAGATGATCAACTTCTACGTACGCAAATGCTATGGCGAGACTCCGCATGGCTCATTGCAGCATCGGACTCCCTATGAGGTCTTCAGTGCTGCCAGGATAGCCGAGAATCGCCAGATCGAGATCTCCAGGCTCAACTTCATGATGATGGCGATGGAACGCAAGAACATCCGCAATGAAGGCATCCGGCTCAACAAGCTGCTCTACTGGGACAGAAAGCTGGTCGATCATGTGGGACAGCCCTGCATCATTCGGTATGACTATAGCGATGCCAGATGGATCGTAGTCTATGACAAGAACGACACCTTCATCTGCCAGGCGGCGCTGCGGCAGACCCAGCATCCCTTCATTGAGGTCTCGATGGACAAGGCAGTCTCGCACAAAGCACTCAACAAGGAATACAATGAGATCAAGAAGCTGAGGCGGGATAAGGAACGCAGCGCTCAGAAATGGGTGATGTCTGCTCAGGAATCGGTGGATGCGCTACTGAGGCAACATGCAAAAAGACCGACAGAGCCAGATGAACTGGAAAACAAGGAATCGCTGTTCAATAGTCCACCCATGCTGGAAGCACCGCCACCTGATCCGGATGAGATCATCGAAGAGATGACCAGGCAAGCCATGCGCAACATGCCACTGCATCCGAGTATGCTTGATAACAGAGCAAACACTGAGCATCAGGATGATGAAGCTGAACAGGAAACGCCGTATGATGCCAAGTGCAGGAAGGATGAGGAAATCAGAACCGTACTTGAGCGGATGGGCTTTGATCGTCGGGAATTCAGGGGTGAGATCCCTCAGTTCTTTATCGACATGGCCAACAACCATATCCCCAAGCAACAAAAAGAGCACAACAAAGCACAGACAGACAATCAAACAAAGCCTGATAAGGCAACAAGCGAACAGAACAAACAACCAGATCATGACGATACAGATAAACGCCAACACACTCTTGATGAGATAGATATTGAACTCATGCGCTCTGAGGGCATCCCCATACCCGGTGAAGATGACTGTGACGAGGATGAAAGCACTCAAGAGCCCATAGAATACCTGGATAAAGAGACGCTCCGCAGAATCGGGATATTCAAATAGGGGGCAGCCATGAAACAGGGAAAACTGATAACTACAACTAATGTAGTCAAGGCCGACCGTGCCATCGAATATCTGCAACGCAGACCGAAACTTGAGTTGGTGGGCTTGGGCCTGGTGTATGGTAAACCCGGTCTGGGCAAGAGCACCTGGGCAAGCAGAACCGCCTTCAGTAAGGGCTACATCTATCTACGGCTGGAATCCACCACCACTCCCAAGAACTTCGCTCAAAGGCTGCTCAGCTCACTGGCTAGCAGATACAACTACGGCAACGTACCCACCTGTGGTGCTACCAATACCATCTTCAAACGCTGCATGGCAATCCTGGAGAACCACGAAGATGCGGTGATCATAGTGGACGAGATCGACTACGCCTTCAGTAACAAGCAGCTCTTGGGTGCAATCAGGGATATTGTGGATGAGACCCTGGCCATCGTGATCCTGGTGGGGATGCAGAATGCCAAAGAGAAGCTGCTGCAGGTCAACGAATACTACTTCGACCGCTGTAACGTGTTCTGCGAGTTCAGCAGCAGTGACAAGAAAGATATCTCGGAGCTCTGCCGGCAGGTGATGGATAAAACGCCAAATGAGGCCATGAAAGAGATGATCTATCGGGAATCGACTGGGAACTTAAGGCGAGCGATAAAACTCATCTATGGCGTCGAGAATGCAATTGGCGGCAATCAGAGTAATGCCAACCAAACAAGCGAGATCAACTGAGGTGTACATGGGAACTGAAGAAACAACCAAACAAGTTCATCCCACAATTCCAAGCTCCAAAAATTCAGATAAAGCCGAGATACTAGTTCGCAACTTCGTGAGCCAGTATCGGCGGCCGTTCTCTGCAGAGACAATCGCAAGCTTTACTGGTATCCCCATCAAACGCCTTAAGCCAATCATAGACCGACTTATCGCAGATCAGCAGATCAATGTAGTATCCATTGATCCTGAGCAGATCTATGTGAAGGCTAATCGCTACATGGGGATATACGAAAAGACACATGATCATAATCGCTGGAACTTCGATCAAGACAAGGCGATGATCCTGATAAACGAACTATCCAGAGCCAAGCATACTGGCATTAGATCAATTGCTAAGAATATTGGTAAATCCAGGCAGTGGGTGTATGTGTATCTGGAAGCATTGGCTTCGATCGGAGCAATTGAGAAAGAGGATGGTTATTACAAGATAATCACTAAGGACTGTGTCTGGGCTATTGGAACGAATATCAAAAAGGGGATATTGAAATTCAGCATCACGGAGTAGCCTAC
>Ga0255347_1001860_pt1 | contig 31838 bp, 36 predicted proteins | sample wastewater_treat_2_FD_192479 | JGI IMG/M metagenome (GOLD analysis project Ga0255347, IMG submission 192479) | Wastewater microbial communities from Lulu Island WWTP, Vancouver, Canada - plant24 | ecosystem: Engineered > WWTP > Wastewater > Unclassified | place: Canada: Vancouver, British... | reverse complement strand
GCATGGGGCCGGGATTGATTCCCTTGAGCTTGAAGGCACCCAGCATGACCGCCGCCGCGGCGCTGCCCGGAATGCCAAGCGTGAGCAACGACATCATGGCGCCACCGGTAGAAGCATTTGCCGCCGTCTCGGGAGCCGCCAGTCCGGCCATACTTCCTGTTCCGAACTGCTCTCCCTTACTTATTTGCCGCTCGACACCGTATGTGATGAACGCAGCAATGGCTGCTCCCGCTCCGGGAATTGCTCCCATGATCGTCCCGATTGCCAGGCCACGGAGGATCGGACCTTTGAAGGAATATATATAGCGAGGACTGGGCATATCTGTCCGGACCTTACTCATTCCGGTATTACCCGTTAGGGTGGTATTCTCCTGCTCGATATTGTCCAGAACTTCCCCGATGGCGAACAGCCCGATCATGACGATGATGAAATCAATGCCGCTCTCCAGCATGGATGTTCCAAAACAAAAACGGCCCGTTCCGAAATGAGGGTCCAGGCCCACCGTGGCGAGAAGCATGCCTATGACCAAGGAGATAATCGCGTAGACAACGGATCTATCAGCAAGGGCAACCACGCTTGCAAGACCGAAAAACACTACCGCGAAATACTCCACCGTGGAGAACTTCAAGGCTAATCGAGAGAATGGCGGTGAGGCAAATGTCATCACCAAGCCGCTGGCAAGCCCGCCGATGGCCGAAGTAGTGATCGCCATGCCAAGTGCGAGCGAACCCTGACCCTTCTTCTTGTTGAGCGCATATCCTTCCCAGGTCTGCGGGACGTTCATGGGGTCTCCCGGGATGTTGAACAGGATCCCCGTAATCGTCCCGGCATAGCAGCCGCCGCAATAAATACCCACCATGAGCAGTATGGCTGGAGCCAAGTCCATAAAATAGGTGAAGGGAAGCACCAGCACGATTGCATTCACCATGGTGATGCCCGGCAGCACCCCGGCAAGCATTCCTATCGCCAACCCGACAACCATCATCAGGAGGTTGAGCGGGTGAAGCGCCCCGACAAATCCAGCCCATAGAAACGTATTAGCTTCCACCTGTGTGCTCCCCCATAAAGGATACTCGGCTCAAAAGATGCCGAGCAGCTTGTAGAGCGCCGTCGTCAGATCATGGAAAAAGAACCTTCCCCTTGGCAATGGTATGTAGATCCATTTGACGAAAAGGAAGGTGATGAACAGCGTACCCACGGTTGAAATCAGCAGCAGAGCCTTCTTGTTGCGCCACCTGCCCAGGTAAGTGAAGACCGCAAGAAAGGCAAGGCACCCGGTCATGAACCCCATGATTTCTATCGCAGCGACAAAACCGAAGAGAACCAGGATGGCAATCCCAAGCACTTTTGAGTTTCGCCGCGGCTCCTCCGAGTCTGTTTCTACCGTGACAGCGGTTTCGGGCTTTGGCTGTTCGCCTTGGATCAGAAGTGCTATGATCTTCGCTACACTCAGGAACATGAGAAGGGTCAGGAGCATCCTGGGCCACATGTCGGGACCGAGCTGCCCCGGTAGCTTGCCTGGCGCCGCAATCGCACACGCATTGATGTACAACGCGACGCAGAAGGCAACGATCAGGACCAACCAACCGATCTGCACGAATACTTCCCTGTTTCTTTGCATGGGATCGTCTCTATTTGATGTTCATTTCTTTCGCGAATGCATTGAGGGCTGCAAACTCATCATGCACCTGCCTGCTGAAATCCGCCGGTCCGAGGAAGCTGTCCGGCTCACCCATTTCATCCTCCAGGTATTTTTGCCAGGCAGGGGTCGCGACTATCTTTTTCAGAGTGTCCTCAATGGATTTAACCGCCTCCTCCGGGGTTCCCTTGCGAACCACGAGCCCTCTCCAGTTAGGGATGGCGATCTCATAACCGAGCTCGTAAGTGGTTGGAACGTCGGGAAAGAACTTGGAGCGCTTCTTCGAGAACATCAGGATAGGCCGGAGCTGCTTCGCTTCAATGAAAGCCCTTACGTCGCCCGGCTCTTCATAGAGCACATCCACATGTCCCCCAATGGGAGCTATATATCGTTCCGCAGGCTTGGCAAACGGAACGCTAATGAACTTTAATCCTTTCCCGGTCAGGTATCGGACGGAAATGTCATCGATATTGCCGTGGCCGTGAATGGCAACCTTCAGGGGCCTCTCTTTGGCAATCCTTACAAGATCCTGTGCGTCCTTGATCGGGCTGTCGTATTTTACAAAGAATGCGGACTCCTGCTTCACGAGACGCGATAGCCACTCAAAATCCTCCATCTTGAACTCACCCAGCCCGATAGTCGCCCATGAGCAGAGAATTCGCCCCATGTAGATGGAGATACTATGTCCGTCGGGGCGGCTGGAAACCAGTTTCGTCAGGGCTGCGTTTCCACCTGCGCCCTGATGATTTGTTACAGGGAATGGAACGCTATACTCTTTTTCCAGAATTGGGGAGATGAACCGGGCTAGTTGGTCCGCTCCACCTCCTGGCCCGCTAGGTACCAGAAGGTCAACCGGATGATTCGGGTATTTGTCTGCCGCATGAGCTGTCCAAATCCCTGCCATCGTGATCACAGAAAAAACCAGGCAACCACCAAGAAGTATTTTTTTCATCATTTGTACGCCCCTTTCTCCATAATTTACGCATGGTTGTTTGTTCTAAACGATTTCCTCGCAGCGCCGCTACCAATAGACTTTGATGTGATGAGCAGCGACGACTACCGCAAGTGCCAGTATGATGAAGGGCAAGTACGGCATGAACTGCAAAACTATTCTTCTCAGGTCCGTCATTTCGTCCTCAAAGCTAGACTTTAAATGGCAGAGGCCAAAAGTAGTTGATGATGTAGAGCAAGGCCACGGCACCCGTGATAGTGCCCAGCATCGGCTTCAGGTAGCGCTCTGGGATGAATTTCTGCGTCTTCGAAGCCAGCCATGCCCCAAGAATAGCGCCGCTTGCAACAAAGAGTCCGAAGCTCCAGTCGGCAGGCGTGTAATTGCCTGTCAGCATCGGCATGGTAATGGTGTAAGCGATGAGGCCTGTCGCTGATAGGGTGATGACATAAGGGATGGTTGCGGCAACGAGCACGTACAGAGGCAATCCATAAAAGGACACCAGGATCGGCACCAGAACGAACCCGCCGCCGACGCCAAGGGTAGAAGCGGCTATAGCGACGAAAAAACCTATGGCAAGCATTCCGACAGTGCTGAAGCTCTGCTCTTCTCCCCAGTAAGCGATCTTGATTCGCTTCAGGGAGCGTTCGATTGTAGCGATTTTGAAATCTGGAGGAAGCCCACAGGGCGCCTTTCCGGCCGCGACGCATTCCTTGACCAACCTGTCGAATTTTTCCTTGAAGGCTCTTTGTCGGACGGTTCTCCTGAGATACCAGGGGGTAACTTGCATGCACAGATGAATAGACATGATCAGGAGGGCGATGCCTATGATGGCCTTGAATGGGACCGGGTCGTTCAACAGATAAACCCTGATGAAGGGACCGATAGGGGCGCCGAACACCGCACCGACGCAGAGCCAGAGAGCCAGGTCCAGATTCCACTGCTTGCCGCGGCGAAACCCCAGCAGCGCGCCGAAGGGATTCAGAAAGGTCACGACCAAAGAAGTGGGGCTAACGCTGATACCATTGAAATTGAGAATAGTCATCATGTAGGGAAGAGCGAAAATTCCGCTCGCCTCTCCGACGATCCCCAAGGTGTAGCCGGTCCAGAAGCCCAACCAGAGCAGATGCCAGATGGGAACCATAATGCCTGCGACCGGGAACGTACGATCCGCTCCCGGCAGGAAACCATATTGCAGGAAACACACAAGAACCCCGAGCGCGAATACCCCTCCGATCATCGGTGCCTGATCACGCAGGAATTCGTGCAACATTGGATGCGGGACCTTAAAAGATTCATCCAAGCCGGCTGCAACGATCACTGGTTCTCCAACTTCTGTTGTCATTGTTAATAGTACCCTGTCATGCTGCTATGAGAGCATTCAAGATCTAGAGGGCTGATTTACCGATATATTTTCTCTTCACGCAGAGGTAATCTTTCCATTTCCTCCACGCCCGCTGCCCCTCGAAGAGCTCCTCATTGGGATCGCCGATGGGAAAAGGAGGAGGCTGAGGCACGTCCGAATCTTTCCAAATCCCTTGGCGCTTGCGCTCTTCCCGCTGGTCGATCACCCAGTCGTTGTAGCTCTCGTAAACGATGTGGCCCTCAGGGGCGTCTAAGGTCGCCGCACGGATCCTCCCATCGAGCTCACGGTAGAGAGCCTGATCTTCTTCAGTTATTTCCATTGGCTCTACATCCAACTCGTATCCAGCTTCCTGCAGTTCCTTTCCGGCTACCGTGGCGAAAATTCTTTGATCCCGGAGGCTAAGAAGGTTCTTGTGGATCCCGATGTACCTGTCACTCGTCGGGTGCCCCAGCGGCTTATGGTCCCTGGTCGCGCCCCGGCTCTTTCCGATCTCGCTCCTGTGGAAGTCATGCATGGATTCGAAGTACTCTTCACCAAGAAATTCGCAGATCGCCTTCAGCAAGGCTGTAGGATTCTTGACAAGCTCCTCATACTTCACGTCCATCCACTGGTCGGAGCCCAGCTGTTCCCGCCAGGGCTTCACGGCGTTCCAGCACATCCTCCAAATTTCGGCGGCACAGAAAATATTGGTGGGGCCGAAACCGGACTCGAGATAGTCGGCACTTGCGTCGCGTCCATCCCTAGTGATGTAGATAAATTGCGCGTTTGGAAAGTCTTCCAGAATTTCTTTTACGAAAAAGAGGTTGTAAGGCGTTTTTTCGCCCCAGCGCGGCTTTTCCCCATTTTCTTTTGCATAGCGCTCAAACATGGCACAATAGATGCCGGCAAAGCTCCGCTCCCTGGCCGTTGAAAGAATCTCGTCAACAATCGTGCGTGGGTTGACTTTCATTCCCCAGAAAGGCGTCTTCAGGCCGAAGACCATCTCTGCCGCCAATGTCCTGAAATTTTCGTCCTTGTTTAAATCTCCGAAGGTATGACTATAGGGTCTGAAGCGCGAATAGTACCAGACCACCTCTGGGACCGCTATCCGTGGATGGCAACCAAGCATAGCCATGACCAGGGTCGTTCCCGATCTTTCCGCGCCGATCATTATGATCGGCCTCTCGTCCAACCGTATTGGCATATCCTATCCTCCCAAGTATGTTATGGTGATTTCTCAGGAATGGATTGCAAGGCACGTGCCACTGTTAGTATATTTTTCAACTGATTGATTTTATGGATAATAACCTTGAGGTCATCGCGTAATGCACGAGGACGCGCTTGCAACAATCGAATGATCGATGCCGGGAATGAGATATTGCATTCGAAAAACGCAAAGATGATGGTTCACCAGCGTGAACCGGGGAGGACTCAAGTCCCAGAGGAGCTCAGCTTTCTCCATAGTGTGTTGAGACTGATACCGAGTCGCTTTGCAGCCTTCTTTTTGTTGTATCGGGACTGCTCCAAAGCCTCCTGAATGATCATCGACTCAAAGTCCTCCAGTCGCTGTTTGAGGGACCTTTGATCTACTTCAGGAATTGATCTGCAAGGAACCGTGTCTTTACTTTTAATCAGGGTGTGCCCCCCCAGTTCGTCGAGCAGATGAGCAAACAGTCGATCGTCGGAATCCCTGTCGCCGAGAAGCGTCGCATACCGCGTCATGAGCGCGTCGAGTTCACGGATGTTTCCAGGCCAGGGGTGACGCTTCAACTGCTCAAGCATTGCGAGTCCGATGTATTTTGTCCCGTTGCCGGCGCGGTTCAGGCATTCCTGCGCAATCAGGGGAATATCGTCCAGCCTCTCTCTCAGTGGTGGGATTATCAGCTTCAGGATCTCCAGCCTGAAATAAAGATCCATCCTGAACTTTCCATTTAAAATATCGGCCCAGAGATCCTTGTACGAGGAACTGATGATCCGAACATCCACGGGGACGACTCGATCCCCGCCGATTCGCATGATCTCTTTTTCTTCCAAGACTCTCAACAGCTTGGCCTGGAGGCTGGATGAAAGGTCCGCGATTTCATCCAGGAAGATTGTACCCGTGTTGGCAAGCTCGAAGAGGCCGATCTTCCCGCCCCTCTTGGCTCCGGTGAAAGCGCCCTCTTCATAACCGAACAACTCGCTCTCGAGAAGCGACTCTGGAAGCGCGGAGCAATTGACTGCAATGAAGGGACTGTTCCTTCGTTTGCTGAGGTTATGAATGCTTTGGGCAAAAAGCTCCTTTCCAGTTCCTGTTTCACCCTGTATGAGAACCGTTGCTTCGGTTTCCGCATACCTTCTGGCTTTACTCAGCAAATGGGCCATGCTATCGCTTCGATGGACGATCTGATCCACGTTGTACTTGGTCGTAAACCGCTTGGCATAGAGGGTTTCCCGAAGTTTCCGCTCAATATTCTGAATACGCGATGCTTCCTTTACAGTGGCGACAACGCCGCAATTCTCACCATTGACGATCACAGGGATGGCATTGATGATAATGTTAACGTTGCCGATGCGACGGATGATGTCTGTCTCGGGCCGCCCGGTTTCCAACACCTTCAAAAGCCCCGTCGCCTTGGCTACAGCAGGCAGAGGGTGCCCTATTGCCCTCTGCAGTTCGATCCCCAAAATGTCCGCCGCCGTCTCATTGAAAAGTTTGACCTTCCCATCGGTATCGATGAGGATCACCCCCTCCTTTATAGTTTGCAGGACGGTTGTGAGCCTGGTGGCATCCTCTTTTTCACGCCTTCTCGCCAGAGCAATAGCTCTGGCTTCCTGAAGCGCATGAATTATGGTGTCTTGCGAGGGCAAGACGATAAAGCCCCTCCCGCCCAAGGACGAAATGATGTCCCGGCAGACTCCGCCTCCGACGATGCACCTGGTGCCGCGTTCGACAGCCGCAGTGATGCCGTTCACCAAGTCCAGCGTCGAATTAAAGACAATCTGCTCCACTTTGACGGATAGAAGGTTTTCAATGATATCCAGGCCCGGAATCGGAGACCCGAAACATGTGAGGCCCAAGGTGGAATCATAGTCTTTAGCTTTTAGCAGGGCGTTGAGAATATCTAGATAAGTGCGCTCGATCTTCACCACCGGGTGACCGAGCGCCTTAATCAAAAAGCTGCCCGTTCCCCACCCGCCGAGGATGACCTCGATTCCATCATCGAGTAGAGTGCGTGCCACTGAAACAGCCTCCTCCATCGAAGCCAGACAAATTCTCAGGCTCTCTACTCTCGGATCAATGCATTTCTCGACGATCTTTCCAATTTCGATGGAGTTGGAAACGAACGCAAATTTGAGCCGGGGATGCGGCATCTTGTGCTCCGGTTGCTTAGGCCTAAGATTCGTGCATGATCAGAGGAAGCTAAAAACCCTCCTGAAGGAAAATGCCAGACGAATTAAAATTCTATACATCAAATAAGTATATTCCAAGGGGTGCTAGGAATTCGAGAGCGATTCAAAGCGTTAGCAGCAAAGAGAAGCCCTCTGTGGCAATGTGACTGAGACACCTCCCCTGTGATAAATTAGAGTCGAGGGTGGGGGAGGAAACAACAATGAAGGAGGTTACGTGGATGAAAGAAGGCCTGCTCAATGCAGGCACCCCTGAGGCGACCGAAAGCGAGCATGGCAAAGCGAAAGGAACCGCGGCCCTCCCCCAGATGAGCGGAAGGTTTGGCTTGAACAGCAGCAAGAGCGAGCCAAAGAGAGCCGTATTACGGAAATCCTTGAGGTCTTGACACCGCATCTGGAACCACCGTCGGTTTCCTACGAGAACGCTCCCGTACGGGCTGCGCATCGCTATATCCGAAATCGATTGGATCAGTTTGATTACCCCAGTGCGATAGAAGCCGGACTCCCCATTGGGTCAGGAGAAGTCGAAAGCGCTCACCGTTATCTCATCCAAGAAAGACTCAAGATCACTGGACACAAAAGAACGCCCACCACATGTTGGCTCTACGTACCGTGCGCGCCAATGGCGACTGGGAGCAACACTGGCAGGCTCAGAAGAACCACTGACCTGAGATCGCTAACGCTTTGAATCGCTCTCGTGTTGTTGAGCGGATCACCAAATCAGACATTTTGTGCAAATATGGGGTGCTGATCGAATAGCCCGCACGCCTCCCCGCGTTGAGCCACTTCTACCAACAAATGGGCCTGCACCTCGGCTCTCCCACGAGCAATGTTCCCATCTACTGATCAGTTCGTGATCTTCGACCAACACATCCTTGCCTTTTGGCATTCAACATAGTTGAGCGGGTGCGCCCGCCCCCATGCCTTCACATTTTTGCATCCCTCAGCACTATCTCTGGCTCTTACACGAGGCATGCACGGCCTTGCTCCACTCTTGAGCCAACCTTATGTCGAATATCCGGAGGAATTTGATCAGGAATTTGCTTTCTGACACTTTTCGAGTAGCACGTGTCGTAGATAAGGGCATTTTTGTGCCGATTTCCTGGTATGTGAAGACAAGAACCACCATGGTGTGACACCGTGGCGGTCACAGTGCGAGACAGTGAGCCGCAAATTGTCATCTTGCGCAGGGAAGTATGAATCGCGACCAAAGGAATCTTACCATAGAAAATCAATCCCGAGCGGTTCCTCCCGCAACGCGACAGGCCGAAAGGGGCTGGGATCGACCTTCAATTTCCTGCTCATGGCTTTCCGCCGAGATGACGAAAAGAGTTATCAGAGGACTCACACGTTTGCTGGCGAAGTCCTTGTTACGGCTGTCATCGAAATGAGGCCGGAGGTTAAAGGAGGTTGGTTCAAGGATTTTCTAAATGGAGATCCAGTCCATGGACGAGAGAAGCGTGACCGATCGTTCCCGCCCGAATCCTATTCTGGAGCTCGCCCACGCTCCCTCCATCCCAATGCAGATCAAAGAGCTCATGTCGGAGTGTGGCCGGATTCTCATCGTGGACGACAGTTACACGACTCGGAAAATGCTGGCCCGCGGGCTGGAGCAGCAGGGACACAGGGTGGCGCAGGCGCAAAATGGCCGCCAGGCGCTGGAAATGGTCAGCTCTGAACCGTTCGACCTGGTGCTCCTTGACGTTGTCATGCCGGAAATGGACGGCTACCAGGTACTGCAGGAACTCAAGGCTCATAAGGAGTGGCGTGATATCCCGGTGATCATGATCTCCGCCATAGACGAGATGACCAGTGTTGTGCGGTGTATTGAGATGGGAGCCGAGGACTACCTGCCCAAGTCCTTCAATCCGGTGCTGCTGAAAGCCAGGATCAATGCCTGTCTTGAAAAGAAACGCTTGCGCGACTCGGAAATCGAACAGCAAAGGAAGCTCAACCAACTGAACAGGATGCTCGAAACCCGGAACCGCTTCATTCGCGAAACATTCGGCCGGTACCTCTCCAGTGAGATCGTGGAAAGCTTGCTGGAGACTCCTACAGGCCTCAAGCTGGGTGGAGAAAAGCGCATTCTAACCATCCTCATGGCAGATCTCAGGGGCTTCACGTCACTGAGTGAGAAGCTCCCTCCGGAGGACCTGGTCTGCGTCATCAATTTTTTCCTGGAGACCATGACGGAAATCATTTTTCAATACAGGGGAACCATCGACGAGTTCATCGGAGACGCCATTCTGGCAATTTTCGGGGCCCCCGTTCAGCGGGAAGACGACGCTCGGCGTGCCGTGGCCTGCGCCATTGAAATGCAGCGGGCCATGGCCGGCGTAAACCGGCATTGCCGCCGGGCCGGGCTCCCCGAGACGGCCATGGGCATCGGGATCAACACCGGTGAGGTGGTAGTGGGAAATATCGGGGGAAAACAACGAACCAAATATGGAGTTGTTGGCTTGAACGTGAACCTCGCCTCCCGTATCGAATCCTGCACCGTGGGCGGACAGATTCTCATTTCAGAGACCACGTTGGAAGCATGTGGACCCATCCTGAGAATAGACAGTCGCGCGGAGGTCATGCCAAAGGGAGTCAGTCGACCGATATTGACCTACGAGGTGGGTGGGATAGGGGGCGAGTATGAGCTTTATCTGCCTCCGAAGCCATATCTCCCCCTGACAGATGGGGCGAAGCCGCATCCAGTGCAGCTTTCTGCCCCCTGACAGACTTTTTCCTTTCCCTCACGCATCGGCACAGCGGCAAAGAGGTTGCCCAACCTCTTCATGAATCCAGGTCTCAGGACCGCAGGGCTTCGCCCAAGGCCGTCTCACTCACCACCGGAATCTGCTCATAGCCGGCCTTGAACGCCTCATAATGGTTGTGCAGGACCTTCCACAGGGGCGATCGGTGAGTCAAAATGCCCTCTTTCCGTGGACATTTCTGCCATCAACGCAGACTCAACGAGGTTTTTCCAATGAATGAAAAAGGCTTTTTCGGAATACAGCTCGGGCAACCCGGCGGCAGCCGTCCCGTTCATCCGGGAGGCAAGAGGCTATAGGCAGCGTTTCATTCGAAGGTCATTGGCCGGGCCGACCCCGGCGACCGGTGTGGTTCTGTGGGTGTCTGATACTTGGTCGCTTGGCAAGCGGGGATCTCACTGTCGAAATTGGAATTAGTGATGGCCAACTGGCCAGGCGGGACGGCCATGTGGCGAGAAACAGCTTTCAGGCCAGAGGCATGGCCGCTGAGGTGGCTTTGCCCGGGGTGCCCCTGGCCGATTTGGAGAGGTTGGAAGAGAGTTGGGAGCAAGCGGATTGGCGCCGGGTGGATAACACTCACACTGCACCAGGTTGTTTCCGGACGAGTCCTCGGCATTGAAATCACCGGGGCATGGTTCCTCCGTCCGCTTATCCTCCCCCCTCCAGCACCTCAAACAAGGCCTCACGTGATTCCTCCTTCCCGTCATGCCCCAGCCATGCCTTGAAGCGGTACACGCCGGGCGTGGTGGCAGCCGGGACCGTGAGGGTGAACTCAGCGGAGTGGACCCCTGCCGCCCAGTGCCCCTGCTGAGTCCTGGGGGCAGAAAAGAGGGGGGTTTCGCCCTGGTACAACTGGCGATTGATGATCAGGCTGAGGGGTTGCCCGGTGGTGGCGCCCGTCACCTCGAAATGGACGGTGAGATTCAACGGCTGTCCCCTCGGCACCCGACTGGGTTGGGCTTCCACCGAAAGGAGCGTAACCCCCGTTGCCACCGCGGGAGCCATCGGCTCGGACAGGGGTCTGGCCGCAGCCGGCGCCCCAACCCCTTCGATTTCCAACACATCGCGCAGGGCGTAAGCCACACGCTCCGGGCGGGCCTCGTCAGGGGTCGGCGGGTGCCCGTAATCGACCACAATGAGGGCACCCTCGGCGTTCAGTTGCTGCGGCAGCTTCCACCTCAGGCTGTTCTTAGTCCCACCCCACCAGCCGCCGGAGTTCAGACTGAGCTCGAGCTGGTTGCCACTCCGCTTTGCTTTGGTAATCCGCGCCCGTTCGTAGCGCCGGATGCTGGGGCCCAAGGCCTCCAGTTTGGTCCGGTAGACCCCAAAATCGATCTCCCCGTTGCCGTATACCAACATTGCCCGGCGCAATGGCAGGTCGATCTTGGCCGTCACTACCCGTCCCACCAGTTCGCCCGCCGCAAGGGGAGCGCCCGGCATCATGGATGGCGGGGCGGCAGCGCAGGAGAGCAGCAGCGAGGTCCAGACCAAAGCCGTCATCAATCCAAGAATTCGTCGAATCATGGCATCACCTGCAACGACTGTCTGCGGTCCTTCGGGCACTGCCGGGATCGGAGAACGGTCCCAGCACCATGGGTACCGGTCTGCCCATTTGCCTGAAGGAGTCCTCGATACATCTTTTCGCCGCTCCCCTGACGGAACCACATTGCAGGCGGTCGGCATCTCCTTTTGGAGGGTCCCAGGTTTTTCGAATTTCGAAGCCCACCGGGCTGCCCGGATATTCTACTACGTAATAGGCATCCCCCTCGACCCCGGTGTAGTGGACCGTACAGCTCTTAGCGCCGCCGTCCACGCTGGTGGCAGTCCCGCTGCCGGAGGTGGCAACGCGTCCACCCGTGGTTCCTGTCGAGGGAATGGGTGTCTGCTTCTGCGACTGGGTTGGACCGATGGTTTTGTCCCTGTCGCTCTTGGCAGAAGGGATCACTCCCGGCAGGGGATTTGAGGGGATGGGCGTCAGTGGTGGAGACTGGGTTGAGCTGATGGTTTTGTCCCTGTCGCTCTTGGCGGCGGCAGCCATGCCGGCAGCGGTGGCCAGTCCATCCATGATGGTGACGGGGTTTACCCACGGTTTCTCCTGCGGTCCCCGGGCCGCTGCCTGGTCCGCCACCTCCTTGGCCTGATCCACCTGACTCCTGGTGGGGGGAGGGGCCGAAACGCCGATCGGGACAGCCGGGGGGGGCTGGGTGCGGGTTTTGGCCGACACCCGGGCATTGTCCGCTTCCTTATCCCAGCTGTTGACATTCCCTTTTTCTTCCGGCGGGGGATTGTTGAAGATGCTGACACTTATCCGGGTCTCCGGCGGGACTATCTTGCCGGGTGTTGGTGACGATACGCCGACCACCCTCCCCGCTTCTTCAGGCTTCGACGGCGCATAGACTTGGACAAACTCAATATTCCAAAAACCCATTCTCTCCAGAAGACTTCTGGCCGTGGCCTGTGACGTGCCCTTTTTTATCGCAGGGACCTTGAGCAGGCCACTCTGCCGGCTAGCGCCGCCGCACCGGGCTGTTTCCCGCAATGTTTGGAGATTCTTTTCAAGGGTCGAAATCCCGGATACATCCAGGCAACCCTGGTTTGCCTTCGCCAAAGCCAGTGCCTCTGTGAAGGTATTCTCAGCTGCAACCAGAGATTTTTGGCAGTCCGCAGTGTTGCCCTTATTGCCCAAAAGAATGGCCTCACGGCCTTGGGCTCGTCCCTGCTGTGTCAGGGAATTCAACCTTTGGCGCACGACTTGGAGTCTCTTGGCCGCCTCTGCGCGCCTTTCTTTCACGAGCTCCAGATCTTTCGCAAGTTTAATCCGCTCGCTTCGCACACGGTTGTATTCTGCTTCGGCGGCCTCCAGGGAGGTCGGCAGGTTTTCCATCTTTTTCAGTTCCTGCTCAAGCTTGGCCAGTTCGTTCCGTTTGTCCTGGAGCTTCTTCTGGATTTCTATGATCTTATTCCTGTCAGCTTGTGTCGGTCCTGCCTGACGTGCACGTGTTGCCTCGTTCACTTTACCCTGTTCCACTGCTTCCTGCCTCTCCAGACGTTGCAGTTCATCCCGTCGATCCAACCACTGTGTTTCGGTTGTTTCTAACTGCTTTTTCAGCCTGGTGATCTCGAGCACCTTCTGCGCGATTTTGTCCAGTCTTTCGCGCTCTTTTTTTTGCTTTTCCCGTAATTCCTGCTCTGACAGCTTATCAAGGGCATCGCCAATGCTTGGATCTATCGCCCTCTCCTTGTTGGCGTAAGCAATTCTCTCCCTGGTCCTGGTCAGTGCTCTTCTTATTTCCTCTAACAAGGTTTTTCCCAACACTGGATTCCGTCCCCCTACATCACGCTCAAGGGCTTCCAGAACCCGGTTCGGTGGGTAGTTCTCAAACAGACTATCGTACTCATCTTGATCTGTCTGATATTCACTGCGCTTTTCAAGAGCCAGCAGATCGGAGAAAGTCGGAGAAGGCCGGAAATGGTCGGAGAGTGGCTTGGTGGCTAGGTTATATCGGTGAGAGCGGCAATCGGAGAAAGTTTAGCGGAAAGGAGGGTTTTTGGCAGGTAATTGGAGAAAGTCCCCTGTCCTGGTATAAGCTAAGCAATGAGTGGGACGGGTGTGGATTGGGGCCTCTTCGTGGCCCTTTTTGCATTTAGATAGATCAAGAAAAGGATCAATCGAATTCTTTGCCGCACCAGCGGACACGGCCGAGAATGTAATGCTTTAAGGTCTTCCCTGGCTCCAGGTCGAATTCAAATGGACGATAGTCTGGCGTATTGTCTGAGAGGCAGAGCAACTTGAAGCGACCATCCTCCTTCTTCAGGACCAGGCGTTTCAAGGTGGAAGATCCGTCGGGGAGAATCACCAGGTAGATGCGGCCGTCAAGAACGTGCAGGCGTTCACCCTCATAGGTATCGATCAAGACGATTTCGCCCTGGTTGATGGTCGGAGACATGGAATCCCCGCGGACACGGACAAGAAGCAAGGCTCGCTGGCGTTCTTCAGTCCTGCCGGCCACTCGTTCAATCCAATCCCGCTTGAAAGGCAAGTAATCAGCAATCTCCTCGTAGAGCACTTCACCTTCGGGCCCCCCAGAAACCCGAGACTCCAGCAAAGGGATCAGGGAATACCTTTCCGCATCAATGGCTGATTCAGCCAGTTGCGAATTTAGATCCAAAGCCGGGTCTTTCAGGACAACTTCACCTTCATCCTGATTAGTGAGAGATGTGGCCTTACGGCCAGGGGGACACTGTGCTGCGGCAGCTTTCTTCCTGATGTCACCGTCGGCATAGACTGTTTCAAGACCTAGCCGGGCATCGGATAGCGATTGTTCCGCCTTCATGGGGCCGGTGCCTAGAAGGAGCCATTGGGGGTTGATCAGGAATTCGCTGCACACCCTTTCCAAAAAGGCAGCAGTTGGCGGATACACGCCGTCACGATAGTTGACGAGAGTGCTCTTCTTAATACCGGTCCTAGATGAGAATTCTGGAAGAGTTAAACCAGATTGCTGAATGACCAGCCTAACCCTCTGTGCGATCATCCATATCCCTCCTTATGGTTCTTTAGTCGATGGTAGACTAAAGAACCGACCAAAGAACCGGTTCTTAAATCTGATCCATAGCTATAACAACAGCTTAGAAAAATGATGCGCAATCCGACAAAAGAACCCAGAATTCTGCTTGACACATCAGAATTCTAGTGTACCCTACCCTTAACACTGTAACACAAAACCAAGGAGAAAACGGGCATGAACAAGCTGCAAATCAAGTACACGCTTGAACATAACGGCATTTCCATGCGTGCCATCGCCAGGGAGCTTGGCGTCAGTGCCGCGGCGGTCTCCCTTGTTGCCTCGAAAAAGATCTTCAGTCTCCGCATAGCGAACGCAATCGCAAAGGCCATGCGGGTTCCGGTGGAAATCGTGTTCCCGGAGCACTACCTCCCTCACCTGGAAAAAGAAATAAAATCGCAGGCGCTTGACCCGAAGGAATCATGCCATGAGATCTCTCAAGCTGTCAACGTCTAAGGTCGGGAAGACCATAGACGACGGCCGGCAGGTCACAATTTTTCAGGCCATCCAGGAAGCCAAGTCCAGAAAATTGGACGATGCGGGTTCGATGCGGTGCATGAACGAACTTCAGCAGGCCATGAGGGCCGCCCTCAAGGCCTGTCCCCTGTCACGCTATGAAGTTGTGGGCCGGATGTCCCACCTGCTGAATGAAGAAATCTCAAAATCCATGATCGATGCCTGGACTTGCGAGAGCAAGTCCGATGACCCGGGCCGGCACATTCCGGCCGAGTACTTGCCGGCTTTCTGCCAAGCGACCGGCAGCCATGAGCCGCTGGACGTCCTCGACGATAAAGCCGGGCGGATCGCGCTTGATAGTCTGGATGCCATGCGGTCGGAGATTCACCGCATGAAGGAGGATGCCAGGAACTTGCTGCGGGAGGTCCGCAAGCGAGAGGAGCTGTTGGAGAGGTTTAACAGGGTGCTCTAGGGAGAGGGAAACCAGTGGACAAAAATCTGAGCAATTGCGGTTGCAGCGCCGAAATCGAACGGAAGATCAATATGAAGAACCTGAATGTGACGTTGAAGGAGAAATGGGTTGCTTATGTGCCGCTCGATCAACTGACAATAGCGACAGGGCTTTGCTTGACGGCCATTGAGGAGTGGATGGAGCGGCATCAATATGGCTACACGCTAATGTGGAATTACGAAACCCATCAATATGACAAAGCCGTCCCACTCTCATTCTCGCCCATGCAGCGCCCAATAGCGTGACTTTTCGGGTTGGGCGATAGGACCAGTCGATGATGAACAAGCTCTGTACCATCAAGGAAATCGCTAAGGCCCTGGGCATCACGGAACGGGCCGCATCGAAGCGGGCCAGGAAGGAAAGCTGGCCATTCGAGGAGAGAGACGGGAGAGGCCGAGGCGGCAAAGTGAAGCTCTATCTCTTTCACAGCCTTCATCGCGAGGTCCGTGACGCCCTGGTCATATGGGAATTGAAGAATCTGGCAGAGGCCAACCTTCCCCTGCCGAGGGCGGAGGATCTTCTCGATCCCGGCGAGAAGGGCGTGTCGATTCAATGCCGGGTGTCGTCGGGGCCGCGGGAGGTTCCGGGCGGCAACGGGGGCACGGTGCTGCTGCCGGCGGACGATCAGTTGCCGGTGCCTGCTCAGCCCGCCGCCAGGAAGAATATCATCGTCCCGGAGCGGGCGGACAAGATCGGCCTGGCGAAATACCAGATCGTAACCGAGTGGAAGAAGACGGTCGGCGATCTGCCCTATCGGGAGCGCGGGGAGGCGACCCAGGGGTTTCTAGCGGCCTATCACAGCGGGCACTTGCTGCCCGAGGCCTACCGGCTGGTGGGTGAGGTCGCCCTCAAGACGCTCTATAAATTCGACCGGCGACTCGTGCTGGCCCGGGGCGACTACCGCGCAGCCCTGGCGGACGGTCGTGGCGGGTGGAAGAAGCACGGCACCAACCTCTGGCGTCCCCGGATAATCTCGAAAGAGGCTCAGCAGGCCTTTCTGCAATGCTGGTTGCATCCGAACCGGCCCACCTTCGCCCATTCTTTTCGCGGCGCCTGTATCCTGCTCAAGAAGCACGGGATAGACGAGAACCTGACCGAAACCACCTGCCGACGGTGGCTCAAGGACTGGCGGCGGCGGCACTACAATATTGAAGTACTCGCGCGCGAGGGAGATAAGGCCTACATCGACAAGTGCGGCCCCTACATCACGCGCGATGCTGACAGCCTCAAGGTTGGCCAGGTGCTGGTCGCCGACGGTCACACGTTCAATTTTGAGACCATTCATCCGGGAACCGGCAAGCCCTGCCGGATGAAGCTCATCCTCTTCTTCGACTGGGCATCACGGATGCCGATCGGCTGGCAGATCCTGCCGACCGAGAACGTGATCGGCATTTCGGCGGCGCTGCGAATGGCCGTCATCAACCTGGGGAAGATCCCCGACATCGTTTACCTCGACAACGGCAAAGCCTTCAAGGCCAAGGTGTTCACCGATACCGACCCAGACTTCGAGGAGTTGATCGGCATTTACGGCCGCCTCGGGATCGCGGTGATGTTCGCCCTTCCCTACGGCGCCAGGTCTAAGGTGATCGAGCGCTTCTTCCGGACCGTGGGCTACCAGTGCGAGGAGCTTATGCCGAGCTTCTGCGGGGCGGACATCAAGGACAAACCGGCCTGGCGGCTGCGAAACGAAAAATTTCACCGGGCCTGGCACGAAGCCAGGACGGCCGGCTGGGTGCCGAACCTCCGCGAAACCGCTCACATCCTCTCGCTCTATTTCCGGTGGTATGCCGAGCAGCCTCACGACGGGCTCGGGGGCAAGCGCCCCATCGACGTCTTCATGGCCGGGCGGGGCTCCGGGGTGGATATCGAGGAGCTCAACCGCGAATTTCTCTGGACCCACCTCGCCACACCGAGGCACTGCCGGGTGCGTCTCCACGGCATCGACTACGAAGCCGACTGCCTCCACGGGCTGGCCCCCGAGCCCAAATCGGTGGTGGTCCGCTATGACACGGCGGACCTGTCGCGGATCTGGTGCTGGCTCAGAGCTACCGGGGAATACCTCGGCGAGGCCCTCCCCGTCCAGGCGCTGGGGCCGATCGTGCGCCTGATCGGCGACGAGATGGGAATCGACCAGGTCAAGGCGGCCCTGGCGAGGCAGCGCCAGCTCGTGAAGGAAACCAAGAAGGGCCTGGCGGAACTGGGACTCCCGGAAGAGACCGTCGAGGCCCTGTCGGTGGTGGGCTGGGAAAAGCGGATGGTGGTGCTGGACGGCGGTAGGGACGCGTCCTCCACCGACGCACACGACGAAATACCGGCAAATGCCGGCGAAATCACCGACGGCAGGGAGGATGGGGCCGAGGATGCGATGCCCGAGGCCGAGCGGCAACGACTGCAGCTGGTGCTGAGCCGGGCGGAGGAAGAAATGAGGGTCGAGGCGGCGAAGCCTCCCCTTGAGCGTCCTGTGTACTTCGATACGGAATGGCGGCGGTACGAGTGGTGCTTCCAGGCTACCTGCAAGCACCACATGGAAATAGGTCCGGAGGACAAGCTGTTCATGACCTATTTCGAGGGCAAGGATGACTGGGAGAACTATCGGCAAGGGTACGAGGACCTGAAGGAACTTTATCGAGTGCTGGAAGGAGGAAAATGAAAAACGTGTTCCTTGAAACCGAGAATGTGCGCCAGTTCCAGACGGCGCTGGCGGTCCTGGAGGATGTGGGCGTGGTCTGGGGGCGGGCCGGCCGCGGCAAGACGGTGTGTGCTCGGGAATACGCGATCAGGACCGATGCCGTGTATTTGCGCGTCCTTGAAGACTGGTCGCCCCGGGCGATGCTGGCGGACCTGTGCAGAAAGCTGGTCGGCACCGAACCGCGCACGGTCGAGCGCTGCAAGCTTGCGGCCTGCGAGGCGCTCGATCACCGCATGCGGACGGTGCTGGTCGATGAAGCCGACCGGCTCAATGTCAGCCAGATCGAGCACTTCCGGGACATCCACGATCTTTGCGGCGCCCCGATCGTGCTGATCGGCGAAGAGCACCTCTTCGCCCAGCTCTCCTGCCGCAGCCGGCTCTGGGACCGGGTAACGCAGCGGGTCGAATTCGGTCCGGTATCATCCGAGGACATCATGCTGTTCGGGATGAAGGCGGCGGATCTTCGGATTCAAGCCGACGCCGCGAAGGTCCTCGCCGCCAGGTCGGGCGGGACGTTCCGGAAAGTGTGGGTCGACGTGCATCACCTGGAGCAGATGGCCAGGGCGAATCAGACCCACGACGTGGACGCCAAAATGGCCGAAGCGCTGCCGCGGTGGCGGGTGCCGTCCGGGGCCAGGAGACTGAGCCGCGCCGGCAAGACCAACGGCTCGAAGGGGGGCTCTCATGGCTAGGGGGACTCGCTGCGATGCCATTCGGAGTTACTTGTCGGGCAAGGGGGGAGCCGCGACGCGGGTCGAAATGCGGAGAGACCTCGATCTGAACGAGGATCAATTCGATGGTGCGGCCTGCACGCTGATCAAGCAGGGGCATGTGCGGCGGGTCGGGCGCGGCGCCTATGAGCTCGTCCCGGGCGGCGCGCCGCGCGAAGCCGTGATCGAACAGCGGATATGGAAAGCTATGTCCATCAATCCGACCTGGTCGGTCAACGACATCGCGTTCCAGTCCGGGACCACTGCCTCCTACATCTACAAGCGCATGCGATTCTATCGCGAGGAAGGGTACGTGAAGCCGGCGGGCGAGCGGCCTTTGCCCCAGGGATCCCGCGAGAAGCTCTGGCGAATGAGCTTCAAGGGCCGCCAGCTCCAGGAGCGCCCAGCGCCGGAAGTGTTTCAGCCCGATCCGCTCATCGTCAAGACCGTGGCCCTGAACCGGCTGATCTGCACCGGCCTTGCCCAGCGGTTCGAGGAGCAGGAAAAGGAGGCGCTGCAACTGGCCAGGGACATTGCGGAAATGCTTTCATCCAGGAGGGAAAATGCCAGGTAATCGGAGAATTTTAGACCCGATGGAGTTCGCGGAGGAGATCCCGGTCCACGTGGCGAGGCTCACTCCGCATTTCATGAGCCGGTGGCACCAGCGCCTGGGCAGCGTCCCGAGTCTGGAATCGGTCAACCTGGCCATCCGCAAGGGACAGTGCATCAAACGGGGCCAGGAGCTGTTCAAGTCGATCAACGGGCGGCTCTACCGCTACCGAACCCTCACCCAGGTCTGGAACCATCGGATGGGGATCATCATCTGGGTAGATGAGCGCTCCGGGAAGGCGGTAACGGTGATTGTGCCCAAGGAGTCCCTGCGGGAAGAGCGGATTGTGAGCCTGCCTCATGTGGGGGTATTCGAGGAATCCGACAAACATAAAGGGGAACGGCATGGCCGGGACAAGGGCAAGCCGAAACGGCGGGCAAAGCGGCACTATCAGTAAGCGGCAGGTCTGTTTGATCCAGACGCTCCGGCGCCAGGCGGGTATCGATGATGAGACCTGGTCCCAGATGAAGGCCAGTGTCGGGGTCGAATCCACGAAAGAACTCGAGACGGGCGCATTTGAGGAGCTGCTCGGGCGGATCGAGGGGCGGGCCGAGAGCCAGGGCGGGCAGCCGCCGGGGGGAAGGACGCTTCCCAAGTCCTGGAAGCGGGTCCACAAATCCGCCTTCAAGTCCGGCATGCACCGGCGGCCGCCGCAGGAGACGGAGGCGATGATCCGAAAGATCGAAGCCATCCTCGCGGAACTCAAACTGGGCTGGGATTATGCGGACGGAATGGCCGGGCGGATGTTCGGGATCGACCGCCTTGCCTGGTGCGATGCCGGGCAGACCTACAAGATCCTGCAGGCGCTCTGCGTGCACCAAAAGAGGGCGAAGAGGAGGACGGGATGATCCGATGTCCGACAATCGACCGTGAAATGCCAGTCAAACGGTGTCTGGAATACCAGCAACCGAGGATCGGCGAGGAGTGTTGGAACAAGGGCGAGCTGACGGTTTATCCGTGCTGCACCGGGTGCGGCACGGGTGAGCTGCTCAGGCTGGGGAAGGTGGATGAAGCAATCAAATCGGCTGAGAAGGAGGAAATGGTGAAGGAAAAGACAGCAGACGAGACTGCGGGGAAAGAGACGCAGAGACCCAGGGAGAAACAGTGCAAGGGATGTAAGAAAATCAAGCCCCTGGAGAAGTTCGCCAAGGACAAAAAGGCCAAAGATGGGCATCGGGGGCTATGTCTCGAATGTAATCGGATCTACCAGCAGGACTGGCGAGACAAGAAGGTAAAGGCGCTTGTCGAGGCGGAGAGGGTGCGGCAGGAGGCAAGACTCATCGAGGAGTATGCCGACACCGCCCGGCAAAGGATGGAAGAGCAGGCGGAGCCGAGTCCTGGCAGGGAAACAGCGGCTCCAGCCTGCCCCCAGAATGAGGACCTGGTCCTTGAGAATCAGCTCCTCCTGGACTTTTCATGTTACCCGGAGGTGTTGAAGGAAATCAAGCGGATTGCTCACCACGAGGAGCGGCCTCCCGAGGTGCAGGCGCGATTCATGCTGAAACGGGTGCTCCAAGATGGTTGGGGTGATGAGGTCGGGGCAGCCTGCGAATTGCGCCCACCATTGACTCACTATGAACGGATCTTTCACCACACGGCCCCCGGTAAACACGGGAGCGACGTTGCAGGAGGTGCCAATGGATAGCCGCGATCGAGGCAAGCTGATCCGGGCCGGGTTCAGGATCTTTCGCTGCCGACCCAAACTGACGAGTTGTGAGCAGCAGCGCCGGACGTACGAAATCTGGGTGCTGGATGCCTCCGGGCAATCCTGGAGGAAGCATCGCGATAAGCTGACTCAGGCTGCCGCGTCTCGTGAATGGGACGCCCTGATGGCCGATGAGCGGAACATCGGAGACGTCTGATGCGGTTGGTGTGTCCGTAGTTTGGAGGTTAGCATGAAAGATCCAGTTATCGAGACGTTACAGATTCTGGAAAGGCATGGCTTTCTCGATCCTGAAATAAGCCCGGTCATCTCCGATGAAGCCCTGGCGAGCTGCCGGCGGATGCTGACCGATGAATACCTGGATTACATGGGAAACCGCTACCGGCGCCTGGCCATCAGGTTTTGGACGGGGGCTGAGTTCCATCAGTACCTGCTCCACCCCGAGGCGCTCGATGCCGAGGCGGACCGGAAACGCGGCTACGTGGCCTTCCGGGTGCTGCACCCCGGGGGTGACAGCGTTGTTGCCACCACGAACTAGTGAAAGGGGAGCGATGGACAAGGCAAATCTGATCCCGATTGGAGAACACTTCCTAGTCCTGAACGAGGTGATCAAGCGCTTTTGCCCTCCGGATTCTACGGAGATACAGCAGGCCAGGTGGCATCTGAAAATGGCCTACGCCTTCATCCGGAGGGCCTTCCGGTGCCCGGAAGACAGAAAGAGTGAGGGGTAAAGCGTGAAGCGTGAGGCGTGATGAGGTGGCAGAGGCTTACGCCTCACGCCTGACTCCTCACGCCTCACTCAAAAGGAGCTTTTGATGGATGCAAGACGACGCATCGATGCGGTGATGAAATACAAGGAGCTCGAAGACGACGAGCGGGCGGTGCTCAGGCGTCTTCTGCAGGCGGGCTACGCTCAGAACGGGACGTCGCTTGGCCGGGTGGCGGCGCTCACCGCCGATGAGCTGGCCAACGAAGTCACCGGGGTAGATTACTGCGGAGCCGACCCGGACAAGTATCACGAATCGGCCAAGCGGCGCCTGCGGTCGGTCATCAACCATCTCATTATCCGCCACGGCATCCCGATCATGTGTGAGGCCGGCAAGGGCGGCGGGTACTACCTGCCGGGGGATGAATCGGAGGTCGAACAGAACCATGCTCGCTTCCACCGCCGGGCTATGACCGGGCTCATGAAGGCCAGCCGGGCGCGCAAATCGGCCTACGCCGACGCCGTGATCCAACTGGCGATGGACTACGACGCTCCCGAAGGACACGAAATCCGGCAGCGTCTCGGGGCTCCGATCAGCCGAGCAACCTCGCCTCCCGCCTGGGTCCAGGTGGTGACCCGCCTGCTGGATCACCTGAAGGGCAACCCGGAGGCTTACGCCACACAGATCGCCCATATCCAGGAGCGATATGGGGATATTTTTGTCCCGAGACATAAGGTCCGCGAGCTGCGGGAGCTGAGCGGCAGGCTGCAGCGGGTGCTGGGGGGGCTGGCGTGAAACAGCGGATGGCAACCGTCGGCTCGGGGGACAAATGTCACATAATCGGAGGGAACAGGACTTCTTGCGGTTTGAAGAAGAACATACAGAGCCTGATGCACCAATCGAAGCCGATGTGCCGCAACTGCCAGAGAGTCGCGGCCAAGAAAAGGAGATACGATGGCGAAGGCAACCCACGCGGGCACCAATGCCAACTGCCGGCAATGCCATTTCAGGCGGGGCGTTGGTAACCGAGCTTACAAGGGCGTGCGGATTCCAGACGGCCCCGGCAAGTGCGTCCGCCCAAGCGGGCTCTGTGACGCCAAGAAGGCCACTCTAGCGAGCAACCAGGTCAGGATGGGGTGAAATATGGCAATTAGCGAACGGCCAGAAAAAACGAAAGAAATGAAATTATCTGCGTGGGCGGAGAGGTTCCTCGACGGCTCCGAACGGATGGTCACGGAGCATGATATCCTGGATGAGCTCACCGACCGGGTGCGCGACGAGTCTCAGAGGGCAGTGGCGGCCGCGCTGGGCCTCAGCACGCCCTACCTCAATGACATCCTGCACGGCCGCCGAGGCATCAGCATTACCCTCGCCGAGCGGCTCGGGTGGAAACGTGTGGTGGTGTTTGTCCGACACGTCCGATCATAATCAACTAATCGAAATATCTTGCGCACTTCGCTCTTCGGGTGTATTGGTACCCTGCATATCTTCCGTGGGGGCCAGTTCAGTTGGGTACTCAAAAGGATGCCCCTGCCTTTGCCTCGCCACCGCAGTCCGCTGCTGATTTGGGGCGTTGCGATTGATAGGAGGTAGCTCAGGAGTCAGTCATGACGCCCATCCGCTCACTTCCTCTTTCCCAAGAATGGAAGGAACGGCTTGGCCTCGCAAGCCGCCGCTCTCCTGACCTATATGAGTCATCGGAAGCCGTCAGTGACGTCCCGCACGCACTTGCGATTCGCCTCGCTTTTCAGGACCTCGGCCTCTCGGCCATATTTTGCGTCCAAGGAGTCCCCACGGTGGCGATTCTGTCCGTTGAACAATACGACAGAGCCCGCGTCATCCATCTTCATGGTGTACTCTGGAACCAAGGACTGGTCAGCCTTCTTCTGGTGATTGCAGGCGATACGCTGCGAGCATTTTCTCTTATGCCCATGCCCTACAAGGATTCGAGTGATGGATTCGACCAGCAATGCCTTATTGCAACGCTTAAGCAAACCGCAGACTCATTACAGTTCAGAAACCTCATTTACGGGGCCGAGTCCGGCAGGCTGTGGAAGGATTATGCTGGGTACTTCCGGCGCAAAGAACGGATTGATCAGGTTCTTCTCAGCAATCTGAAGAAATCCCATGGCTTACTCTGCCGGGCGAATCTTTCATCTGGTGCCGCACAGGCCTTGCTCATACAGGCGATGTTTATCTCCTATCTGGAAGACAGGGAGATCATTACGCCTGAATATTTTCGTTCAGTGGCCGGAAACGGCCTTGACAGTTTCTCGTCATTGCTGGCTACCCAGGATGTCAGGCTCTTGAAATCACTTTTCAGGAACCTGAGGAACGACTTCAATGGCGATCTCTTCGTGGCACCATGCTCATTTGAATCACAAAACCAGGCACCAGAGATCGGGCCGACCCATCTTGATGTACTTGCACGCTTCCGTGCAGGTCGAGAAGAGATGGGTAGAGGGGGCCAGTTACGGTTCTGGGGCTATAACTTTCGATACATACCAATCGAGCTGGTCAGTGCCGTTTATGATCGCTTTCTAGGTGAACAGAAGGAGCAACGCCGCAAGAAGGGTGCATACTACACACCGATGTTCCTGGCTGATACGGTCGTCTCGCAAGTATGGGAACTTTTGTCCCCCGAAGTGAGAGAAATCGTTCGATGCCTTGATCCGGCATGCGGTTCGGGTGTGTTTCTGGTACGTCTATTCCAGCGCCTCTGCGAACACTCGCGCTCAACATCCAAGTCGCGGACTATCAGTTGGGACAGCCTTTTGACCATCCTGCAAAGGCTGCATGGCTGGGACGTGAATGGAAGCGCCGTCCGCGTTGCGGTATTTTCGCTCTATGTAGCATTGCTCGAAGAGGTCTCGCCTCCCGACATTCGCCGTCTCATCAGTCGCGGAAATATACTACCGAAGCTCTGGAACAACACTCTCGTTTGCAGAAATTTCTTCGATGTACCGGACGATGAGGACGGTTTCCATGTCATAATCGGAAATCCCCCTTGGATAAGCCGGCATGGTTCCGACAAATCATCGGTGCGCTGGTGCAAGGAGCACCACCTGCCGATGCCGGGTGAAGAGGATGCATGGGCCTTTGCATGGAAGGCGGTCCACCACCTCGCCAACGACGGCGTGGTTGCGCTTTTGCTTCCGGCTATGGGATTTCTTCATAACCATGCGGCAAATACCATAGAAGCGCGAAACCAATTTATCCGCAAAAACCGCATTCGCCGGATTATCAACTTTGCGGATCTCCGCTTTCAGTTGTTCGAACATGCTCATCGCCCAGCGGCGCTTATTATTTATGGCATGGGCGATGCTGCCCAGTATCCCTATCGTTTCGATTACTGGGCGCCAAAGGCGGATTTGAACCTTCAGCTCAAGCGGCTGATCACCTTGAGTTCTGTCGACAAATTATCGCTCAATGCGGCAACTGTAGTTGACCACCCTCTGGCATTCAAGCAGCGTCTTTGGATGCGCGAGCCGGACGGGAAACTCTTTGCTTACCTTTCCAGGCTGCCAAAGATCGGTGACTTGATCACAGACTTTGGTGGCCTGAGACGCCGGAGACAGGACTTGATGGGAAGGTGGGTGATGGGGCAGGGATTTCAACCGTTGAATGACCAAGCCGGCCGAGGGGAAATATCATCCCGCCCGGATAGTGAATGGGTCGGGATATTACCAGACCTGCCCATTGGTGCGTTTCGGCGACTGGCACAGCCTACGTACGGTCTAGCGCCGTGGCCATCTCGAAAGGTGCGCCGCAAGGGTTTTGAAGCGGGTTTCGAGGGCGCACGAGTTCTCGTGCCGAGGGGTGTCGAAACATCACAGACGCGGCTACGTGCGACATACACCGAGGACGCCTTGACATTTCAGGATATCATTCAGGCGATCACGGTACCTCCGCTTGAAAAGCGTCGCGGTAAGTTGCTGACCGCATTGCTGAACAGCCGGGTCGCAATCTGGTATGCCTTTCATGGAACGGCATCGTTCGGAGCTGATCGGCCCGAAGTGAAGCAAGCGGAATTCCTTCGTCTTCCATTTCCCAGCCCAAAAGATTTACCCGAACCAGAGCAGGCGGCGCAAGCGGCAAAGAACCTTGTCGCAATAGTTGATGATGCCATGCACACGGCCAAGCAATCATTCAGCCTGGAAACTGATGATGCACTCCTCAGGAATATCGATCAACTGGCGTACCAATATTTTTGTCTTTCGGATGATGAGATAGTCCTGATCGAAGATACGGTTGAGAAGATCATACCGGCGGTCCAACCACACGAGGGGAGCTATCCGGACCTCTGGAAAGCTCCTGCCAAGAAGGATCGGCAAGCATATGCAATGACACTCGTCTCAGGAATCAGCAGTTGGCTTCGACACGACTCAGCAATAACTGCACGGCTTGAGGCATGCAGCACAGATTTAGGCATCCTTTGCCTTATGCTTAACGGCGTGTCGGGCACCTATTCCGAAACGAGGAATGGGTCTTTTGCTGACGTGCTTTCGAGCATCTCCGAACACATCCGTCAACCGCTTGACGGCAATTTCCAGCTTATGCCCAAACTCAGGGTGTTCGTCGGCAGTAGGCTTTACCTTATCAAGCCCATGCAGTTGCGCTTCTGGTTGCGGTCAACAGCGTTGGCCGATTCTGATGCAATCGCTATGGATTTACAGGACGCTGTCGAATATGGACGGCGGTGGAGCCAGTCTTGATGGTGTTAGGGGATTTGCAGGTTTGGGCAAGCCGAGCCATATCAGTGGATGAGCGCCTTCTTGATCGCATTGCTGTTGTCTGGCCGAGATGTATGGAAGTCCTTCCAGTTCAGCCACAAGAGGATGCGATCACACGCAATCTCGTCAACCTGCTCGGCAAGGATCCGGTTGTTCGAAATATTTGTTATTATGTCGAATATCAGTTTGAGCCATTCGCCACTGACCCGAAGGGCACAAAATACAGTAAGGGAAAAATAGACTTTGCGGTCCTTTTGGACTGGGAGCGCGAGCTCTATCTCGCCTACGAGTGCAAGCGGTTGAGTGTCACTCACAGCCGCAGGCGGAGCTCTTTGGCGACAGATTATGTCAAAGAAGGTATGATGAGGTTCATAAGCGAACAATATGCCGAAGGATTACCAATTGGGTGCATGCTCGGATATGTGATGGACGGCGACATAGCGTTTGCCATGAAGCAAGTGAAAAGAGCGATCAGGTCACATGAGCCACTCGGCCTCGTAACTGGACCAACCACCGCAGCGCGGATTCAGAACATCGATCGGTTTCTTACAACCCACAGCAGGACCAATCTCACGAGGATCGAATTGCGTCACGCGTTTTTGCCTTTCGCAAATGCTCATGCATAATCTGAAAGAACAATGTAATTCGTAGAGCTCCAATTGGGTCTGGAAATTGACAGTTTGTCGAAATAATGGGCAAAATTTGATCTGTTTACCCTAATTCAATAGCAAATTTAGCCAGAGCCCGATCGAGTGAGCCTCGCGACAGGGCTTCGTAAGGGCTGCGGGGGGGCAGAAAACTACACCGATAGGTCGTGTCATTCGGTTTCTCTTGTATCCTCTCAACTATTTCCTTGACATCGGATTCTTGTGCCTTTATGTAGAAATGTTGCACCGATGGTTGCGTAGGAGTTGCGCGGATCGTCGAAGCTGTAACGATCATCGCCCCGGGGCTGTCCACCGGCTTCGGGTTTCCCGGTCGCCCCCTCGCGGGGTAGAGGCTGCAGCCAAAGAGCAGCGCCGAGGCATTGGAAGTTACGATCCGGCCGGAAGACAGCTTCGACATTTAGGGGATCCGCAAGCCGCCAGTAAGTGTGAGCCCTTGAGGCCCGGCTAACTCGATGTGTGGGTTAGTCGGGCCTTTCCTTTTTGCCCGGCTGGCCCCCAGGTGAGCTGCAAAGCTAGAGGGGGCGGGCATGGACGCGATTTTTCGCAAGGCGGTACGGCTACGAAATGATCGCCGACAGCGAGCTCGCCGGCAAGGTCCTTGACTTTGCCGTCAATATGGGGCCGCTCCGCGCTCACACGATCCTCCAGGAGGCCGTTAACCGCACGTCACCGGCAGGGCTGGCGGTGGATGGACTGCTGGGACCGCTCTCGATGGAGGCCGTGAACAACCATCCCTACCCGCCGCTGCTGTTGGCGGAATACCGCCTGGGAGCGATCGCGTTTTATGCGGGTCGGCAGAACGCGACGAAATATCTGCTCGGCTGGGTCCGGCGGGCGTTGGACGGTTAGGCGTCAGGCGTGAGGAGTAAGGCGTGGGACAAAACAAAAGGATAATGCAATGAAACGACACAATCCACGGCACATCGGCCTTGAAAATCCCACCATCATATTCTTCGAGCAGATCGCGCTCTTCATCGTGCTGGCTTGCCTGCTGCTTTTCAGCATGCCGGGGTGCGCGACCACTCCCCAGACGGCCGTCACCACGGGGAGCGACAACGCCACGGTACTGGCCGATTCTGACTCGGGGGTCACCGCAGCTCAACTGCTCCAGTATGCCGACCTCGCCGAGCAGGAGGCCCTGAGCGCCTGGCAGCTCTTCGAGTCCACGAAGGATGAGACGGCGCTCCAGCAGGTCGCCTGGTGGCTCCAATACGCTCTCGGAGTGGCGCAGCACATCGAGGCGATAAATACCGGTGAAGCGGTGAAGCGGTCGGACGGTGAAGCGGTCGGACGGTGAAGCGGAGGACGATCCAATGGACAGCAAATTTTGGTGGCAGAGCCGGGCGGTCTGGGGCGGGGTCATCGCGATTGTGGCCGGGATCGGCCCGCTGGTCGGGGTGGCCGTCGATGCTGACACCCAAAACGCCCTGGTCGAATGCCTGACCGGCCTGTTCGCGGCGGTGGGCGGATTGCTGGCGCTGATCGGCCGCCTGCGGGCATCCACGACCATCCAGCGGCGCCAGAGCGGCGGTCCCGAGGCGCTGGAGGTTACCGATAGTCCGCCCGCCCGGTCATCCCGGCAGGTTTTTAGCGGGGACCTATCCGAGGGTGGTCAGTGATGGACGGCTTCGCGATGGAGGGGCTGCTGAAATTTGCCGCCAACTTCGGCCTGGCGGGCCTGGTGCTGGTGATCTGGTGGCTGGATCAGAGGACGATGGCCAGGATGCTGGCGCAGTACCGGCAGGACATGGTCGCTGTCCTCGAACAGTATCGCAAGGATACGGAAGCGCATTGGAAAATGTACGAGCACAACGTGGAACTGGTGAAGCGATACGGGGAGCTGGCGGCGGATCAGAAGGACCTGATCCTCATGAATACGCAGTCCTGGACGCGCACCCAGGAAGCCATCGAGAGCAATCGCTTCTGCCCGATGGTGAGGCTGGAAAAGAAGGCTACGGGAGTACAGGGATGACCCAGGAACGGCTGATGCTCGAAGGCAGGCTGGCGGAGAGACAGCGCGAGGCCGCCGAATTGAGGCTGAAGATCGAGGCCGAGCGCGACCAGGCCCGGATACTGCTCGACAAATATCTGCCGGTGGGCCGGGTCGAGTTCGCGAAAGGGGCCATGCTGCTCACCGATTGCGTTCGCCTGCAGCGGAAGTATCTCGATGCCCTGGAGGATATCGAGGTGCTGAAGCTGGATCTCGGCATCCGGGACGACTGAGCCATGAACCATCGGGAACTGGTTCTATCGGCCAGGAAGAAGGCGAAGTTCCTCTTCCTGAGCCTGCCCGAAGAACTGCAGGACGATGTGATTGACGGCCTGGACGGTCAGAAACTGACCATCGAGGCGGCCAGGGACCTCATCCGGAGCCGCGGCCATATGATCGGCCATGATGCGGTATCGGGCTATTACCGGGCGGTCAGGACCGAGAGGCGGCTGCTCGAAGCCAACCAGGAACTGACCCGGATCCTGGAGGAATATGCGGATCGGCCCTACGAGGAAAGCCTCCAGAGCCTGGCGAATCTCATCATCGCAATGGCAACCTCGGGGCTCGCTGCCGGCGAGGTCGGCATCAAGGACATCGACCTCGGCAAGGTGCTCCAGGCCTTGGTGGGAAGGGTGAGGGGTGAGGCGTCAGGCGTGAGGGGTGATCAGGCGGCAAGGGGAGACTCCTCACCAGCAGAAGGCAAGGCCGAAACCGGCAAGCGCAAGGGGCTATCCGCCGATGCTGCCGAGCAGCTCCGGCGCGATATCCTGGGGATTGTACGATGAGCGCCAAAGAATTGTGGCCGGATGAACGCGAATCAGTGCCCCATGTGCTGCTGGGCTACCAGCAGCGCTGGTGCGAGGACCTGTCCGAGGTGAAGCTCTGCGAGAAATCGCGGCGGATCGGGCTCACCTGGGGTGAGGCTTCCGACGACGTGATCCTGGCCTCGGCAGCGGACGGCATGGATGTGCTCTACATCTCCTACAACCAGGAGATGACCCGCGAGTACATCGACACCTGCGCTTTCTGGGCGAAGCATTTTGCCAAGGCCGTGAGCCAGGTCGAAGAGTTTATCTTCGAGGACAGCGACCCGGACGGGGCCAAGCGGGCGATCAAGGCTTTTCGGATCGAATTCGCGAGCGGTCACGAAATCATGGCGCTCTCCTCCGCCCCCAAGAACCTGCGAGGCAAGCAGGGCCGGGTGATCATCGACGAGGCGGCGTTCGTGGACAACCTGGGTGAGCTGATGAAGGCAGCCCTGGCGCTCCTGATCTGGGGCGGCCAGGTGATCGTCATCAGCACTCACAACGGCGACGACAACGACTTCAACCAAATGGTGGAGGAGGTCCGCGCCGGCCGCAAACCCTACTCGATCCACCGGATCGATTTCGATGACGCCCTGGCGGACGGCCTCTATCGGCGGATCTGCCTCGTTCGGGGCATCGAGTGGACGGCAGACGAAGAAGCTGAATGGCGCCGGAAGATCATCGCTCAGTACGGAGACGATGCCGACGAAGAGCTCTTTTGCATCCCGTCTCAGTCGGGCGGGGCCTACTTGTCGCGAACGCTGATCGCATCCTGCATGGAGAAGGGCATCCCGGTGGTCTCCTGGACTCCTCCAAAGGAGCAGCGGAACGGCAAGAGCTTCGTGGACTGGCCGGAAGAGGCGCGGTTTGCCGAAACCAAGACCTGGCTCGATGAAGAAATAGCGCCACTCCTGAAAGCGCTTGAGCCCAGGCGCAACCACCGGTTCGGCGAGGATTTCGCGCGAGATATCGACCTTACCGCCATCTGGCCTTTGGAGGAAGTGACTGCCCTCATCCACCGCGTGCCCTTTGCCCTGGAGCTCCACGACGTCCCGTTTCGCCAGCAGGAACAGATTCTCTTTTACGTACTCGACCGTCTCCCGAATTTCCGGGGCGGGGCAATGGATGCCCGCGGCAACGGCCAGTACCTGGCCGAGGTGGCCCGGCAAAAGTACGGGGAAGACCGCATCCACGAAATCATGCTGACCCAGAACTTCTACCGGGAGAATTTTCCAAAGTACAAGGCGGCCTTCGAGGACAAGAACATCATCATCCCGGACAAACCCGAGATCATGGACGATCACCGGGCGGTGAAGAAGGTTAAGGGCGTGCCCTGTATTCCGGATTCCAAGCGCACCCAGGACAAAGGCAAGGGCAAACGGCATGGGGACTCGGCAGTGGCCGGGCTTCTCGGCTGGTATGCGGTTGAAAATATCGACGGCAAGCCCGCGGCTTACGGTGCGGTGGATCCGGAAAACGGGCAGAGGCTTACCACCAGGCTGGCGGGGATTCGGCGGGAGGAGAATGAGCGTGGTGAGACGGGGCGCAGGTTTTTCGGCGGGGCCGTGGGCCGGATGATGCGGTCGTTGGTCGGCGGCCGGTTGGGGACGGGTGAATGAAAAAACGATCCACGAAGGCACACGAAGGAACA
>Ga0255347_1001855_pt1 | contig 31940 bp, 24 predicted proteins | sample wastewater_treat_2_FD_192479 | JGI IMG/M metagenome (GOLD analysis project Ga0255347, IMG submission 192479) | Wastewater microbial communities from Lulu Island WWTP, Vancouver, Canada - plant24 | ecosystem: Engineered > WWTP > Wastewater > Unclassified | place: Canada: Vancouver, British... | reverse complement strand
GCTGTCCACAGCTCCGCGTTCTTATGCTGCGAGTGAAAAACTTGCCATTCACGGCGGTCCGGCAGCCATTCCCAATCCTGATACAGACGCCTGGCGCTGGCCGCGCTACGGCGAAGTGGAAGAAGAAGCCCTCGCCGCCATGCTGCGTTCGCCCGACTACAGCGATATTGCCGCATTGGAACAGGAATGGCTGGAGCAGACCGGCGGCTCCTACGCCAAGGCATACTGCAATGGCACAAGCGTCCTTTTGTCCATGTATTTTGCACTAAACCTGCCGCCGGGCAGTGAAGTCATGGTGCCCAGCTATACCTTCTTTGCGAGCATTGTGCCCATGCGCCTTTTCGGGCTGGTTCCTGTTTTTGTGGATATCAATCCGCGAACCCTTAATTTTGATCTGGAAGATGCCAAAAAAAGGCTTACTCCCAATACCCGTGCTATTTTGCCCGTTCACTGGATCGGGCTGCCCTGTGACATGGATGCCATTTCGGACTGGGCAAAAGAAAAAGGGCTGATCGTTCTCGAAGATTGCGCCCATGCCCAGTACGCCAAACTGAAAGGGCAGCACATGGGTACCTTCGGCGAAATGTCGATTTTTTCGTATCAGATGAGCAAGCCTCTGCCCGGCATTGAAGGCGGTATGGGATTGTATGCGACGCAGGAATATCACGACCGCGCCACCATCTTCGGTCATTATGATACACCCGGTATTCCCGACGACAGCCCCTACAAGAAATATCACGGTACCGGTCTGGGCACCAAGACGCGTATGCACCCGCTGGCAGCAAAGCTTGTCCGCCTGCAGATGCGCGAGCTGAAAGAGCGTGTCGCTGCCGGTGTGGCACAGACCAGAAGACTCAATGATGTGCTGACGCAGCTTCCCGGTCTCTATGAGCAGACGAGCGGCCGCAACGATGTGGAGCGTCTCTATTATGAGTGGAACATGCTTTTCATCGATGAGAAAGAAGCGGGTGTGTCACGTCAGGCGGTGGTAGATGCCCTGCGCGCGGAAGGGGTGCGTGCCGATGCGCTGGCATACCGGCTTCAGCACGAGCAGCCACTCTATAAAGATGCGGAATGGTGGCACCATGCACCGGTCATTCCTGAGCTGCCCGGTTCTGCAGCTGCCAATGCCACCAGCGTTGCTCTGCCCTATTTCACCACCGATGCCCCTGAAATGGTGGAAGGCTATATTCGCGCCTTTGAAAAAGTCTGGGCACACCGCAAAGACCTGGCATAACCGCTTTTCGTTTTAACAAGTATGGTGCCGGTACTCCGGAGAGTGGCGTTCCGGCACCTTTTCACTGAGCGTCACTAGTGAGTATACAAAGGAAACAAAAGACATGAAAGTGATCTGCAGGCGTTATGCAGTCGTAAGTCTGGTTTTAACGATAACGGCTTTTGCTTTCTTCAGCTGTGCCTGTCTGGCAGAAAAGACCTGTGCAGAAGGCAGTCCTGAGCCACTCCGTCTTGCCTGCCGTGTTGCCAACTACGGCAAGTTTCAGGATCAGGCGCTGGAACATATCAGCAGTATGGGACTTCGTTATGTGTTTATGAGCATTCCGAAAGCGGAAGAGGCGGAAGCGGTGCTGGCGAAACTGAAAGCCCTGAATCTTGAGGCGCTTGTGGTGCGCGGTGATACCAACTTATCCACCGATGCTTCTGTTGATGAGCTTCGCACCCAGTTTGAAACCTGCAAGCGGATGGGTGTGCATTATATGTTTCTCTCCCCCAAGCGCCATGATGCTCCGAAAGAAGATGTTTACGCACGGCTGCGCCGGGCGGGCGATGCGGCTGCGGATAATGATGTGATTCTGGTGCTTGAAACCCATCCTGATCTGGGTACCAATGCTGCTGCACATCTCGAGACGATGAAAGCGATCAATCACCCAAATGTACGGGTGAACTTTGACAGCGCCAATATTCTGTATTACAACGAAGGTGCCGATACGGTGGAAGAGCTGAAGAAGTGTATCGACTATGTCGCCACAGTGGAAGTGAAAGATCATAACGGCGAGCCTGAGAGCTGGTTTTTTCCGGCACTGGGCGACGGTATCATCGACTTCCCCGCTTTCTTTGCTGTGCTGCGGGAGCACGGGTATACCGGGCCGGTGACCATCGAAGTGGAAGGGATTAAGGGAGTGGAATGGAGCGCGGCCGATACCTGCGAAGCCATGGAAAAGTCTGTGCAGTATCTGAAGCGCATTGAACACTTCAAATAATTTTCCGGTCCGGCAGAGCCGGATTTTTCAGCACCTTTCTTTTTTATTGTAAGCGCAACAACAAGGAACATGTTCAACCATGAGCACAGCTGGCACATTGCAGATGCCCGATTATTTCATGATTATCGGCTACTTTGTTCTTATGCTGGTGATCGGTCTGTATTTCTACCGGGCTATGCGTGATGTGAAGGAATATTTCAGCGGTGGCAACAGCATTCCCTGGTGGATGAGCGGCATCTCTTTTTACATGAGCAGCTTCAGCGTTGCCGCCTTTATCTTCTATCCTTCCCTGTGCTATCGCTACGGTTTTGTGGGCATCACGCTTTTGTGGGTTGCCATCCCCGCCACTCTTTTCGGCGTGCTCTTTCTGGCGGTAAAATGGCGCCGTGCCCGTATTTCAAGCCCTGTGGAATACCTGGAGCAGCGCTACAGCCCGCTGCTCCGACAGATTTTTGCCTGGCAGGGCGTACCTGTGAAAGTGATTGATGACGGTATAAAGCTCTTTGCCATAGGCACCTTCATGTCTGTCAGTTTGAATATGGATATTACGACGAGCATGGTGGCAGGCGGCGTAATCATGCTGATCTATACGTTTATGGGCGGACTCTGGGCGGTGAATGTTACCGACTTTATTCAGTTCATTATTCTCACGGCTGCCATTATCATCCTGCTGCCTCTTTCCTTCTATCACGCAGGCGGCTGGAACGCCGTCAGCGAAAACATGCCCGAAGGCTTCCTTAAATTTACCAATGCTGAATACGGCTGGGGCTATGTCGCTTTTCTGATTGTCATGTATTCTCTTTCCTGGAGCAGCAACAACTGGGCGCTGATCCAGCGCTACTATTGTGTACCCAAAGAAAAAGATGCCATCAAGGTAGGTGTTCTGGTCATTGTCCTGTATCTGTTCGGTCCCCCTCTTATGTTCATGCCCGCCATTGCGGCGACACAGATTTTTCCCGAACAGCTCGCCGATGCAGGCACTGTCTATCCCATGCTCTGTAAAACGCTGCTGCCGGCGGGCATGCTCGGGCTGGTTGTGGCAGCTATGTTTGCAGCCACCATGTCCACGCTCAGCGGTGACTACAATGTCTGCGCCAGTGTGCTGACCCATGATATCTACCAGCGCCTTTTCCGCCCGAACGCATCTGAAAAAGAGCTGGTCAATGTGGGGCGTATCGCCACGCTGTTGGTGGGTGTTATCGCTCTGGGCACGGCACTGCTCATGGCACGGGGCAAAGGCGAGGATCTTTTCCGTATCATGGTGACCCTCTTTGGCGTGGCGACGGCACCGGTTGCCATTCCCATGATTATGGGGCTGCTGTCGAGACGCGCTTCCGCCCGGGGCGCGCTCACCGGTTTTCTTGCCGGGCTTACAGTCGGTCTCGTTCTTTTTGCCTTGTCGCGGTATTCGAAGCCGCTTCAGTGGGGCGAGGCAGCGGCCTGGCTTCCCGAGTCGAAGGAGCTGATGGTGCTCGGCTATAAAGCCAAACTGGAAATGGTGCTTTTTCTGGCATCAGGTTTTGTAACCCTGCTGGTTATGCTGGCGGACCGGTGGCTAATTTCAATGTCTCCCGTTGAAAAACAGCGGATCGACAATTTTTATCACCGCCTCTCCATCCCCATTGGAGAGATGCCGGGCGAGGAAGATATCGAAACACGTTCTGCCGGCGTGTCGCCTTTCGGCATTGTCGGCATTTCCCTCTTTTTTACAGGTCTTCTCATGATCTGTGTGCTGCCCTGGGCAGGGTTGCTGATGACCGCCCTCCTCAATGGCACCATTGCGGTGATCCTGCTGGCTGCCGGGGCGATTCTGGCGTGGCCGAAGAAAAAAAACAGATCTAAGGCTTGATGCCGATCCGGTACCCTTTATCGTCCACGCGATGCAGCAGGATGGTGATGCCCTTTGTTTCAAAATACTCATCGGTCGCCTTTCTGGCGCCGGCGAAAGAGGCGTAGTCATCAATCATCAGTACACCGCCGGATACCAGTCGGGGATACAAATGCTCCAGCTCGTGTTTCGTGGAACTGTACCAGTCGGTGTCCAGACGAAGCAGCGCAATTTGCTCCGGGATAGTACCCGGAATGGTATCCTCCACTTTCCCTTTAATGAAATGAAGCTGTTCGCGCGGATATCCTGTTGACCATAAAAGGTCGCGCACATTGTCGTATTTGGCAAAAAGCGTATCAGCCGTTTCTCCCCGCTCCAGCGCATCCAGCCACAGCTGGTGTGCGGGCACGCCGTCAGCGGTAACATCTATTTCATCTCCGGCAGGCCAGCCGTCATCGAAAGTGTCATAGAGGAACAGTTCTCTTTTGTCGGCGTGCAGTCGCTGCAGACACAGGGTCATGGCAAGAGAGCTGCCTCCTTTCCATACGCCGCACTCCACGAAGGCGCCGGGCAGCCCGGCAGCCGTTACATACTCGACAGCACGACGCAGCGAGTAAATGCGCTCAAGCGACGTCATGGTGTGGGGTGCAACGGCCGTCCAGAGATCTTTATCCCAGTCGTCAAAGTCAATAGGGAAAAAATCTCTGATTTCCGGAGCGGAAAATTTTCGAATTTCATAACCCATTTTGCGAAGCAGCGTGTTGGCGGCGATCTTCAATGGCAAGGCTAAAGACGGCATGACCGGGTATACCTCCTTCCGGCAGGAAAACGCAGGATTGCAGAATGACAGCAGGTCAGGGATGTAAAGACTATTCTACCGAAAACATACCCCGGGAGCCTATTTTTTACAAAGACGCACTCAGTGGCATCCGGGAGCTTTTTTAACCGATGAAATCCCATGTTGATGCCCCCGTGATGCAAAAGGAAAAGAGCAGATGATTTCTACGGCAACCTGCAAAACGCTTCTTCCGGGTGTCGGCATCGTGGCAGGCATGCTCTTTCTGTTTATACCTGCGCAGGCTTATTGCGCCAATGCGGAAGGAGTTTTTCTTCTCTTCGGACTTTTCTGTATCTGCAGTTGCCTGCCTGTGCCTACGGTGAGATGACGCTGTATCCTGTGTCCGCATCTTTGCTATACTTGCTGTATCCGCACATGCGGTTGACGGGCACCTCCGGGCTGCCTGTTACCGGCGTGTTCCCTGTTTTTTTCCCTTTATCAAGATGCTGTTGAGCATCGGCAAAAGGAGTTCTTTTGTGAGTGCATCTACCATTCTTCAGGAGCTGCGGGAGATGTCGAATTACCTCGGTGCAGAACACCGGGGCTATGCCATTATCGGCGAAGGCAATACATCGGCGCGGATTGACAAAGACCGCCTTTTTGTAAAAGCATCGGGTACCTGTCTGGCGACGATGGGTCCTGCTGACTTTCTTGAAGTGAGTATTTCGAAAGTGACCCGGCTTCTGGACTCCAAAGAGGCCACCGATGATGATGTGCGGGAAACCTTGAAATCAGCACTGACCGATCCAGCCGAAACCCGGATGCCTTCGGTGGAAACCATGCTCCATGCGCTGCTTTATGCTTATCCGGAATACAATTTCATCGGGCATACGCACCCCGTTTTTACGAACAGTGTCCTTTGTTCTGTCCATGCGGAAGAGGCGATGCGGGGCAGGCTCTGTCCGGATCATATTGTTGTAATGGGACGTGCCACCGTGTTTGTTCCTTATGTGGATCCCGGTCTGGTGCTCGCCCGGGAAGTACGCGACCGGGTGCGAGCGTTTATTGATAAAGAAAATCAGCCGCCCAAGGCGATCGCATTGCAGAACCACGGGCTTTTTGCGCTTGGATCCAATGCCCGGGCTGTGATGAACATTACCGATATGGCGGAAAAAATGTCGCATATTCTGGTCGGCGCCTACAGCATGGGCGGTCCCCGGTTCATGGCCGCTGCCGATATAGACCGTATTGACAGCCGCCCCGATGAGAAATACCGGCAGGAGCGGATCGCCTGATCAGCCAGACGCCCGCCTGAACTTTAACCAAGCTGATCTCCCAGCGCAATGAGGTATGAACCATGAGTAAACTTGACACATACAGACAGGCTCAGCAGGCGCTTCCTGCAAACTATGAAGCCTGGCAGGTTTTCGGTGCCGGACTGGAAAATGTGGGGCGGGACGGGAAGTCTGTGACTGTGCCTATGCGTGCGCCCGCAGCCAATGAAGTGCTGCTGCGTATCGATGCCCTGGGACTCTGCCTTTCGGATATGAAAATTATCAATCAGGGCGGGAATCACCCGCGTTTGCGTGGCAGAGATCTGCAGAATGATCCCACCGTGCTCGGTCATGAATGCGCCGCAACTATCGTTGCTGTCGGCGAGAACTGGAAAGATCAGTTTCAGCCCGGTCAGCGTTTTATCGTTCAGGCGGATATCTATTACAAAGGCATCGGGTATGCCTTCGGCTATATGATTCCCGGCGGGCTTGCTGAATATGCTTTTCTGGATGAGCGCGGATTGGCTGGCGACGAGGGCTGCTATCTCCTGCCCGTGAAGGAGAGCACCGGCTTTTCAGAGGCGGCGTTGAGCGAGCCCTGGGCGTGTGTGGTCATGTCCTATGCGTTGGACGAAAGGGTCACGCCCACCGGCGCGACGCAGCTCGTGGTCGCCGATGATCCTGCAGACTGGGCGGAAAAAATGCCCCGTGCGCAGCGGGTACCGAAAACTCTGGAAGGGCTTGCGGACGATGCCCGTTTTGACGATATCATTCTAGTTGCACCTACCCCGGCGCTGGTGGAAACATTGGGCGATCGTCTTAATCCCAACGGGATTATGTTCCTCCTGGGCGACCCGGCGGAAGACGGCGATACGCAAATCGATGTGGGCGCCATTCATTATCAGAATAAGCGCTATTTGGGCGGCGGCAGCACACTGGAGGAAGTGGCGGAAGCCAACCGCCGCATTGATTTGCTTCCCGGCGGCACGTCTCTCTTTATCGGCGCGGGCGGGCCCATGGGTCAGATGCATGTCCAGCGTGCCATTGAAATGCGAAACGGCTCGGGCTGTGTTGTTGTGACGGATCTGGATCGCGGTCGGCTGACCCATATTGAAAAACGTTTCGGTGATCTGGCTAAAGAGCGCAATGTGAAACTGATTACGCTGGCACCCGGTGATTTCGAAGATCAGCAGGCGATGAATTTGCGCATGGCGGCTCTGGGCGGAGCGAACGGTTATGACGATGTGGTGGTTCTTGCGCCTGTGCCCGCTCTGGTGAAACAGGCGGTGGAACTTTCGGCAAAAAATGCCTTTGTAAATCTGTTCGCCGGTCTGGCGACCGGTACCAGAGCTTCCGTCTCTCTCAGGCAGATCTGCAGGGGTGTGAAGATGATCGGGTGCAGCGGAAGCCGGATTAAAGATCTCCGCGATGTTCTGAACATGGTGGAAGCCGGGACGCTCGACAGCAATCGCAGTGTTGCCGCTATCGGCGGGCTCGATGCGGCGCATAAAGGACTCGCCGCTGTTAAGAATGCGGTGTACCCGGGAAAAACAGTGATTTATCCCCAGATTCCTTCGTTTCCCCTTACAGCAATTGATGAGCTTGTCGCAAAGGAACCGGAAATTGCGGCCGCATTAGGCACCGGCGGCGTCTGGACGAATGAAGCCGAGAAACTTTTCCTGGAGAAATATCTGCCCTGACCGGAAGCAGAGAGGGGCTACTTGGACCGGGGCGCTGTTGTGAAAACGGCGCCGCTCCTGAATGCAGGGAAAAGCGGCTGCGCAGCGGCAGTGGCACCGGAGAGTTCGACGGCGTGGAGGGCTGTTGTGCCGTCCGGTGTCTCTTCACGAATCCGGAAGTGCAGTCTTGCCGTCTGCCCGGAGGCAATGGCGCTTTGCCCGCCGTAAATTGCCAGTGTGAGGCGTCCTGCCTGGGCCTCGTGAGCGTCTATCTGCTTTGAGGTGCCCGCCAGTGCATCACCGGGAAGCACTTCCTCCAACAGCAGCTGTTCCGGGTCGTAGGTGAATTGAAAGAGAAGCACGGAAGCGTCTGCCGTCCCTTTTTTGAAAACAACCGGTACCTCAATGGCAGCACCCGACCGGCTGACGGCGGAACCCAGCGCAAGCCAGCCCGCCTCTCCGCCATCCCCTTCAGTTCCTGTACCTGACGTCCAGCAGCGCGGCGCCGGACGGTTCGCAAGGAAACGATACCACCCACCGCTCTGCCACAGCTTCGCTGCCTGAATGGCATAGACCAGAGGCGTTTCTTCCTGCTGCCAGCTCTGCAGAAAAGAGAGCGCTTCTTCCTGTGAGATTTTCCAGTCACCGTTCTTATCGGCGGGGTGAAGCAGGCTGTCTGCTGCTGACGCTGGTGCGGAAGTCGCCACAAGCAAAAGGAAATTCAGGGTTGCAATAGAAAAGAAAACAACTCGTTTATTCATAATTTTTCTTAAACCTTGTATGAAGAAAGTATACCTTCCTTTTCACGACTACGTCAAAAGAGTGGGCACACGCTCAAATTTGCCTCTTTTGGGCTTTCTGTGGTATCCTTCTTGTATCGGTTCTTCAGTGCGATGGTCGCACTGACGCTAAGAGGGAATCCGGTGAGAGTCCGGAGCTGCCCCGCAGCGGTAATCAGGAACGAACGGCGCAATTCTGTCCGAAGCCTTCGGCGGGATAAACGCACTGGCCCCGATGGGCGGAGCTGGGAAGCGGTGCCAAGTAGAAAAGCCTTCTTCATTCAAGGCAAAGCCTGTAAGTCCGAAGACCTGCCGATACAGGAACTGTTGTCCAACAGGTGATGCCTTCGCGGGAAGGCTGCACGCGCTTTTTTTGTCCTTCCCTTTTGTCCTGCCTGCGAAGCATTACCCTGACGACGACGCATCACTGAACGAGGGTTCGATCATGGTACTTCGCTTTTTTTCCTCTCTCTCTGCCCTTCTGTTACTCCTCCTTTCTCCTGTGTTTTCCGCAGGTGCACAGAGCCCTGTCCCTTATAATCAGGCGACGGTGGAGACACTGTATCCCTTTCCGCTGACTATGGATGCAGCGCTGATCAGCTTTGACTGGGATGCTACCGGGGCGCTTCATTATACCGTGGGCGATCCCAACTGGGGCACCAAACTGGAAGTCTATAAGCTGAACGGTTCTGTACCCCAACAGATCTTCGCTTCTTCCTCTGTTTGGGCAGGCTCCCGCCTTACCCGCCTCGGCGCTTACATGTTTTTCAATGATGGCGGTGATTTTGTCCGTTCGGATTTCAATTATTACGGGTATTCAGCGTCGGGCTCTGCGCCTGTATTTCCACTGCTGGAGGCGCCTTTTGAGGCGAGTCTCTGGGGACTGGAAACCCGCAATGAAGGGGAGTTTTTCGCTTCCGGCTCCGCAACAACCTGGGGACCGGGTGCGCTCTTTTACGGACAGATGGACGGCGCCGGAGCTTTTAGCGCAAGGCCTCTGGTGCAATTCGGCGAAGTGGGCAACTCTCCCGGTCCACTCTGCTTTGATGCGCAAGGAACTCTTTACTATGTCCCCGGATATGCTTTCGCCGGAGGGGCTTCCATTTATCGCTGGACGGCAGAAGAAGTCGCTGACGCTCTGGCAGATCCCGTAACCAAGTCACTTGCGTCGGATAATCACCTCTGGAATACGCTGCCCGCCCCTTATGAAGGCGCCACAGGCATGGCATGCGACAGCAACGGTAATGTTTATGTGACCGCTACCGCCTGGGGTTCTCCGAGTCAGCTCCTTCTTTTTAACGCTTCCGATGCCTCTCCGATACTGGTTGCCGATTACGCAGGCAGGCTTGAGACGCTGCGTTATCGGGATAACAGCCTTGCGGTCAGCTGTGCTTCCGGGATTTTTTCCATTCCTCTGCTCCGTGTTGAATCGGGGACACCGTCCCAGGTGATTACCGGGAAAGTTGGCGAAACGGCAGTGTTGTCGGTGCAGACCCGGGGCGGCATTGGTGAGCGTCATTACCAGTGGTTTGAGCGCAGCCAGAACAAAGCGGACATCGTTCTTGGCGACGATTTGTCTTTTCTTGCTTTGCCCATAGAAGAAGAAAGCGGGGACAGAGCATTTTACTGCCAGGTTTCCGATGCAACCGGTACGGTGACCTCAGAGCTTTTCACGCTGGTAGTCGAAAAAAGTGTGCCTGCTTATACCGTTTATGGTTTGGCGGTGGCAGTGCTGCTTATTCTGGCTGCGGGTTGGATTCTTCTTCAGCGGCAGCCTCTGTGCGGTCGGTAATGGCAGTGCGGTGCAGCTCTTTTTCCAGAACAGGAATCAGCGCCTCGCACACGATATCGGCTTTCTTTTCGATGCCCGGATTGCGCTGATGGCAGATATCGCCGAAGAGATTTGCCGTCCCGTCCAGTTTTTCTGCCAGCGGAATGTAAAGAAGCCCTCGCTCGGCGCATAGCTTTTTGATCGCCTCGTTGTACAGCTTCAGGATGTGCAGGTACATATCAAAGGATATATAGCGCCCGCCCCATTTCATGCGGGTGGTGTACTCGTAATAATCCAGTTCCAGGGCGTTGAGCCGTTCTCTGTTCGGTGCGGCAAAACTGCATAAGGCAAGAGCAACCCCTTTTTCCCGGGTGTACGCCTCCATTTGCCGCAAGTTTTCGATTTTGAAGCAGTCAATATCGGCAGCCATTTCCTGTTCTGGAGGCATTATCCATTTGCCAAGATACCGGATTACAAACTGGCTTTTCCGCAGATACTGCTGGAAGCGGGTAGCGCGATTAACCCAGCCCGGTATGAGCTCATGGCAGATATCATTGACGGCATTGTAGATGAGAATCATGTCGGGTTCCAGCGCCAGATAATCAGCCATGCGCATTTTATGCTTGCTCGAATTCATGCCGGAGAGCCCGCAGTTGATGACATCGATCTTTTTCCCGCCGAAATGCTGGTTGAGCCGCATTTCCAGAATGGCAGGGTATGTCAGTTCATTGACGGGACCTTCCTCTGTAGTGGAGGCGCCGAGGCACAGAATGCGGTAGGAATCTTCAGGCCCGGGCACATATATGTCGGCATCCCGGAAGCCGTAGTTATTCATATAAAAGTGTTCGGTTATGGCGAGTACGCTAATGATATCCTGTTGCTCCACGTGCTTTTTATAAATGAAAAAGGGCATTTCCCAGAGGCTGTTTTCCGGAACAGCGCGCCAGATTTCTGTTTTGGGATAGATGACCCACACAAGGGGCTCGCCGGTTTCTTCCTCGAAAGTATTTTCGGAAAAAAGGCAATACCCGAAGGGGCCTGCTGTTTCGCCTTCTGTTTTCGGGAAAAAGCGGATTTCTCCGCCTGTGCGCACCTCGTCGAAAGCGTCCAGCAAAGGCCGTACAGCTGCTTCGCCGAGGAATGCGTTGAGAGGCTGTTGCTTTTTTACCTGAGGCTCAGAAAAGGTAGCGGCAATGATACCGTCTTTTCGGATGGCATGAATGTGAAACTCAAAGACGTTGGCGAACATCTGCCTGTCTTCCTGAGGCATCCGCATAAAATAAAGGATGCGCCGTCGCATTTCTTCCTCAGCCGTTGGCTCCGGCAGGCGTTCCATCGACTTGCCCGGTCCCCGATAGTTCGCCCTCAGTACTTCGTCGTACAGGTCGTCTGAAAAATCATCGGACTTATCCCGGATAATAGGCCACAACTCTCCGGCGACAAGGGACAGGAGGAACGGGTTGGTTGCTTCAATCTGTTTCCATCGCCACCGCGTCCAGCCTTCCAGCACAACACAGAAACAGATCATCCATAGCAGGAGGGTCAACAAAAAAAATACGGTTCTGCCTGCCCATTTTTTCATGGCGCTGCTTCCCCGGCGTTTTCAAGCTCCTGAAAAGCTTCCTCAATTAACCGACCGTCAGGCCCTTTTGCACGGGCAGCCTGGAGCAGGTTTCGTGCTTCCTCAAGCAGACCCAGGCCGATGCATGCCCGTCCTTTAAGGATGAGCCCCAGCGAGTCTTCAGGCAGCAGCGCCAGCCCTTTTTCAGCAGCGACACGCGCCCTTTCATAGTCCCCTTTCTTCAAAAGGAGGTCAGAGCGGTTCAGGTGGTTCCAGGGGAAGCCGTCCGGGTCGAGCGCAATAGCCCGGTCAAAAGCGGCGAGCGCTTTATCCATATTGCCGCTTTCCTTATAGGACATGCCGGCAAGGGCATACGCCTGCGCATACTCCGGATTGATGCGTGCGGCATTTTCCGCAGCAGCAGCGGCAACAGCGAATTCCTGCTGTTTCCAGAATTCTGTCGCCATAAAGGTGTAATCCTCGGCCGCTTCTTCCGAAAGCCCGGGGTGCGGGGTATAAGGCGCAAGCGCTTCAGTGCCGCCTCTGACATGGTAAAGGAGGACATGCTGTATTCCGCCGAACTCACACATGGTAAAAGGCAGCTGTCGACGGTGCAGCGCACGATTCAGCTCCTGATCCGGCCCGGATTCGTAATAATCGGTTAACACAACAATCCACACATCGCGAGGCTTGTCATCGTCCCGGGAGAGGATACCGAGTTGTAAGAAAAATGCTGCCTGGTCGGCAAGTATCTCTGAATCAGCACCGTAGGAAATCACATTTGATACAGGTCCCAGGTTGTACGTGAATACCCGTTTCCACATGGAGTTGAATGAGAGGATGAGGTCGTCTCCTCGTGCTTCTTTTCTGATGTGTGCCGCCGCACCCAGCCAATCGGGATGCTGCGGCTCGCCGATGACCAGCATCTGCTGAAAACCGTAAAAAAGCATCAGTGCAGCGAGGGCGATACGACGCAGATACTTTTGTGAAATTGCTGTGATGGCGCCGCCGTAAATAAGATACAGTGCCAGCGATGCATGGAGCGTGTACCGGGGCTGATGGCAGGGGCGCCACGCAAGAGAGAGCAGGTATAGCACGAGGGGCGGCACGATGAGCCAGAGCAGGAGAAAATAATTCCACCGCCCGGCACTGCGCCCCCTTTTATCTTCGGCGGTGTCCGCCTGCTTTTTGAAAAACTGCCTCAGCGTGCGGAAACACAAAAATAAAGCAGTACCGGCCGAGGTAAAGAGGAACAGATAAGCGATCAACAGGCGACGCTGAACGAGTTGTTCTGCGAGACTGGCACCAAAGATCTTTGCAAAAGCAACAGGACTTTCTTTCAGCTGAAAAGTCGCACCGACCGCATCGTCGGCGAAAATATCAGCGGCAACTTCCATCACGGTAGGAAGCCGCAGCCACTGGTCGGTGCTGTCCTGTCCCCAGAACTGGATGGTGGCGACATAGTAGACGGCGGGCATTACAGCCAGGCATACCGCAAGAGACCACAGGGTGAGGCGCACGATATCACGGGGCCTTGTCAGCAACCAGAAGAGCCCCTGCACAAAAAGCAGCAGGAGAGCAAAGGGATGCGTCCAGGAGAGCAGGCAAGTTGCCGTGAGACCGAGGAACCACCAGCGTTTTTTCCCCTCTTCCAAAGCCCTGATGAAAGCGTATACCGTAATAAGTGCGAGCAGTGCCAGAAGCCCGTACATGCGGATTTCTTTGGCGAACTGCACGTGGATGGGGGAAAGACTGAGGCATGCCATCGCAATGAGCCCTGCCCGGCGGTCGTAGAGCCTGCTTCCGATCAGGTAAATCAAAGGAAGCAGCAGCAGCCCCACACAAACAGACAAAATACGCAAAGCCGCAGGCGAGGCATGAACGTACCGGTTCCAGGCAAACTCGAGAACCAGATACAGGGGCATTGCGGCGGGATCCACCAGCTGGTTCTGCTGGAGGAACTGCTTTAGCGTGGGCCTATCCAGCCGCTCCACCTGCTGGTTCCACTGTCGGTAATGAGGCGACTGCGTCCAGGGCTCGGGTGGATCCAGAAAGGCGACGGTGGCAAACTCGTCCCACCAGACACTTTCCGCAGTGAGATGCTGGAAGCGTATCACTGCACCCAGAAGCAAAATCAGCATAAAGCAGAGGGCAGTTGTTCCCCGGGCGGGATGGGTTGAATCTGGAGATATCAGCTGACTGCTGGAGTTAGCGTTTGCCATAATAGGGTTTGCGCCGGACTTCCTGTTCTCGTTTTCCCGCCTGAAGAGACCGGGACTGATCTCTTCAGGCAGGAGTTCGAAAACGCTATACAGATTTTATTCCAAAGGGTTCAGCACTGCTCCGGAGGGCAGTTTCGGAAAATAGAAAGTGGTCTTTTGCGGCATAGGCTCAAAGGCTTCCGCACAGGCACGTACCTGCCGGGACAGGGTGGCACGGAGCAGAAAAGCGACGGAAGCTTTCCCTTCGTCCACTTCTTTGATGACGGCTTCAGCGTGCTGGCCGTAGCCGTAAGGGACGCTGTCGGGCAGATGCAGAATGTGGCTGAAAATCCCGCGATGCAGCACGGCAACGTCGAGATCACGCCAGGCGGCATGCCGATCAGTGCCGACCAGTGCTTCCCGTTTATCTTCCTTCAGCGTCAGCAGCCACGCCTTCTTTTTACCGGCATACAGAACAAAGCGGCATGCGCCCGGGTTGAGTGCCAGCGCCTTTTCCGGTGCATCTTCGTCCGCAAGCCGGTCGCAGTCAAACCAGGGCTTCAGTTTTTCGAGGAGCTCATCATCTCCAAAAGTGAAGTCGGCAGGCAGATACCTGTGCGTCGGGAAAATACACAGTCCTGGATCTTCAAAGGCAACAAAGCCTGCAAGAACGAAGTCGTAGGCTTTTCCGGTAAACCCTGTGTCGCCCGCAGCGGCACGCTGCTCGTCCCTGTAGGTGCAGGCTGTTTTGAAGCGATGGTGCCCGTCGGCAATATAAAGCACCTGATCTTTCAGGTGCGCCTGGAGGGCATCCGGATAGTCGCTGCGCCACAGTTCCTGCACGACACCGTCGGAGGTTCGGGCGGCAAACAGAGGCGCTTCGGCGTCCATAACCCGGAAGAGATCAGTGGTAAGCGTCTGATCCGGGTCGGAGTACATGACAAAGATAGGCTCCAGATTGGCCTTGACGGCACGGGTCAGCATCAGCCGGTCTTCCACAGGCTTGTCAAAGGTGCGTTCATGCCCGAGAATGCTTTTTTCGTCCGCTTCAGGGATGCGAATGAGCGCAAAAAAGACCTTGCGGATGCGCATCATGCCGGTGTCATCCAGAAATTTCTGCCGGAGCAGATAGATGCCGGGCGTATCATCACAGACAAGTGCGCCGGATTCACGCCACTGCTTGAGCAGCGCCGCCGCAGTATCATAGGCATTTCTGCCGCCCTGCGCTTTGGGCAGCATGAGATGGGTCATATTAAACGGGCCTGAGGCGCCCAACCGCTCCCGTGCCTCCGCATCGATGACATCATAGGGTGGTGTCAGGACGGCATCGGGGCAGCCGGTGATTTCCGTATTGAAGCGGAGTGCCTTAAAACTGCAGACATCGACCATGAGCCGGAATCTCCAATGTTTAAAAGACGACTCTAGTGACAGGGTGGCAAAAACTTATTGGATCTGAATTTCCGGCGTGTCAGAAAGCACTTCCAGCAGTTCCACTTCAAAAAGGAGAACGGAATTGCCCGGAATGCGCTGGTTGCCCTGAGGACCGTAAGCGAGATCCGGAGGAATGATCAGCGTATATTTGGAACCTTCGTTCATCAGCTGCAGCGCTTCTGTCCAGCCGGGAATGACCTGATTCACGCCGAAGGTGACAGGCTCACCCCGTTTATAGGAGCTATCAAATTCAGTGCCGTCAATAAGCGTGCCCCGGTAATGTACCCGCACTTTGGAAGTGGCAGTCGGCTTCTTGCCTTCGCCCTGCTTATCAACAGAATAGAGCAGCCCGGATTCGGTCTTGTTGACCCCTTCTTTTTTTTCTGCTTCAGCAAGATATTCTTTTGATTTGCCGAGGTTTTCCGCTGCTTCCGCTTCCATCTGCTTCGCAGTTGCTTCGTGGGCTTCCTGCATTTTCCGCTGCAATGCTGCTTCAACTTCCTGCAGCTGCTCCTCGTTCAAAGCAGGCTCTTTGCCTTCCAGCATGTCGCCGATTCCTTCCATCAGCGAGGGAAGATTGACATCGAGCTGGCTTTGTTTAAGCATGGTACCCAGCTGCATGCCGATGGCATAGCTGATGCGGTTGTGTTCGGTTTCAAGATCTGCCGCCGCAGCAGTGCCCTGAACGATCAACAGACCGGCGGCAGCAAAAAGAAGAAATGCCATTCCGGCAACAGTGTTGATACGGGAGGTTTTCATGGATACGTTCCTTTTCAGTTTAGAGTTGTTATGCTGACTACGCTGCCGCAGGAGCAGACAGCGCATGCAGTAGTCGGGAGGGTATTGTGAGACACTGCTAATACGGTACCGTTTTCTTAGGGGCATTCGCAACTTTTACCACGAAAAAACATCAGGCGGAGCGCAGGTCGTGCAGCAGCAGCTGAATGGCGTTATTGCCGTTGAAGGTGTTGAAGAAGGGAGAGAAAACAAGATCCATGTGCCTTGGAAGTGATGCGCTGCAGAAACGTTCCGCTTTATAAAAACCGATGACGTTGTGTGTAACACCATTTTGCTGTACGGCAAATTTCAGGTGCTGTTCTCTGAGCACCTGTATAGATGCGGGCAGCAGATCCACTCCCGATGCGCAGAAAATAGGTTCCTGGTTGTGCTGTCCGAAGGGTGCCATGTTTTTCAGGGCAGTCACAAAAGCGGTGTCGATCTGGCTGAGGGAGACCAAAGCATCCAGTTCGAGCTGGGGCTTTAATTTTCCCTTGCCCAGCTGCAGTGCAGCCTGCTCTTCGAAGGCACTGCGGAAGTCGTCGAGCCGCTCCGGTGCCAGGGTAATGCCTGCCGCCGCTTTATGCCCGCCGTAACGGATCAGGTACTCTGCGCAGCCATTCAGCGCCGCCACCATGTCAAAGCCGGGGATACCCCGTCCGGAGCCGTGCAGCAGGCCATCATCGCCCATACAGCAGATGATCACGGGCCGGCGAAAGCCGGACAGAATGCGTGAGGCGACAATACCGATGACACCCTGATGCCAGTTTTCTCTTGAAAGGACAATAGAGCGCTGCTCTTCCTTGAAGAAAGAATCGAGGGTACTGACGGCCTCTTCGTAGATTTTAGTCTCGATGGCACGGCGTTCTTCATTAACAGCATTCAATTTTTCAGCGAGTTCCGCCGCTTCCTGGGCATCTTCCGTGAGGAGCAGGCGCAAGGCATCATGACCGGTTTCCATTCTTCCGGCGGCATTCAGTCTGGGACCCAGCTGAAAGCCGATTTTCTGGGAGTCGACCTGGCTGATGTGAAAGCGGGCGGCCTGTGCCAGTTTGGCAATGCCAAGCCGCTGATGCTGAATCATGTGCCGGATACCCAGAGCCACAATCACTCTGTTTTCGCCCAGCAGCGGCACGATATCGCTCACGGTACCCAGAGCGGCGATGTCCAGATCGTTGGGCGTTCCATTAAGTGCTATGGACAGTTTCAGGGCGACACCTGCGCCCGCAAGCATATAGGCGGGATGATCCGGTGTGCAGCGTTTGGGATTGATAACGGCAAGTGCCGGCGGCAGCTTTTCTTCCAGACTGTGATGATCCGTGACGATGAGATCGATACCCAGTTCAACAGCACGTTCCGCTGCTTCGTGGGCGCTTGTTCCGTTATCCACCGTGACGATGAGGTGTTGCCCTTCTTCCGCCGCTTTTTCAACTCGGGCGGCAGTCAGCCCGTATCCTTCTGAAAAACGATCCGGCATATCGCTGCTGACCCGGGCGATACCGAAGCGGCGCAGGGCGCGGGTGAGCAGCGCCGTTGCCGTAATACCGTCCACGTCATAATCACCGAAAACCAGCACCGATTCCTGGTGCTTTCGTGCCAGCAGCAGGCGATCGACGGCGACGGACATATCGGGCAGATCAAAAGGAGAGCCGAGATGTGCGAGTCGCGGATGCAGAAAATCCTGCATTTTCTCTGCTGTGTCGGCGCCGCGCAGCCGCAGAAGGTGAACAAGCAGCGGACTTACGCCCAGGCTCCGGGCAAGAGGCGCACAGGCAGCATGATCAAAGGCCGCAATCTGCCAGTGGTAAAGGGACTCTGTCATTGCGCCAGCCGTTCACGGGCAAGGTTAACAATGGTGTCGATGACCTGTTCTTTTGTCATAGCGGTGGTATCGAGCAGCACGGCATCCTCTGCCGGACGCAGCGGCGATTCTTTCCGGGCAATATTACTGTCATCCCGTGCTTTCATTTCTTGGAGCAACAAGTCCCGGTTGACGGCGAGCCCTTTCGCCTCCATTTCCAGGGCGCGACGCATGACCCGGCATTCCAGCGATGCATCCATATAGATTTTGCACCGGGAACGGGGAAAAACGACCGTGCCCATATCACGCCCCTCCGCAACGGTAGGCTGGCGGAGCCCGAAGTCCCGCTGGAGCGCCACAAGATGCTGTCGTACAGCGGCAATCTGATCGAGATGCTGAATGTTTCGGGTCACCTCCGGGCTGCGTATGCTTTCGGATACATCCTCACCGTCTAGAAGGATACGGGTGCCACCATCGCTTTCCTGCTGCTCGTATGTCATGGCGGCGGTACAGCGGGCGAGCGCTTCGGAATCGTCCAGCGGAACGCCCTGCCGCATGGCACGGAGCGTTGCCGCCCGGTACATGGCGCCGGTGTCGAGAAAAGAGAAACCCAGCACTTGGGCTGCAGCCCGTGCTACGCTGCTTTTTCCGGCACCTGCGGGCCCGTCTATGGCGACGACCTGTGTTCCGTCCTGTACCCTGTTCTGCGTCATGTTTGGGTTCTTTGCGTTGTATGTGCCTGATAAAAATCGGATATCAGGTCAGCTGATTCCCAGCAGGGAAGTGACTTCCTCAACGGTGCGACAAGCCGCCAGTGCTGCGAAGGTTTCTTCTTCCCGGAGTGTAACCATCACTTTTGCCAGCAGGCTGAGGTAGGTTTTTCCGGAGTCCTGCGGGGTGGCAAACAGGACGATGATATAGACGGGCCGGTTGTCCAAAGCCTGAAAGTCAAGCCCGTCCGGTGCAATGCCCAGCGCAACAGTGGGCGCGCTTACTTCGTCTATACGGACATGAGGCACTGCGACCCCATTGCCCAGACCGGTCGTCTGGATGGCTTCTCGTTCATGCACCGCCCGGGTAAACACTTCCTTATTCTGTATGGCAGGGTTCTGACAAAGCGCTTCCACCAGAATTTCCAGTGCTTCATGCTTGGTCGCTCCTGCGGGAATAATGCGTATTTGTGAAGCTTCGATGAATTCCAACCGTGTGATCATGGCAAATGAGCTCACATCCTGTGTTAAAAAGAAAGCGCTCCGAGATGGCTGCGCATTCGGGACAAAGCCTCGTCCAGGCGGTCATCGCTGACCGTCAGTGAAAAACGTACAAATCCTTCTCCATTAGCTCCATAAGCGGCACCCGGCGCAAGCACCACGGATGCTTTTTCAAAGACATAATCGCAGAATTCCGCTGAGGTGAAGCCTTCGGGCACAGGAACCCAGAGATAAAAGGTTCCTTTGGGCGGATCAAAACGCCAGCCGAGTTCGCGCAGGGTGGCAAGAATTTTTTCCCGGCGCTTATTATAAAGCGCGAGCATCTCTCCAATAAAATCGTCGCATGTATCCAGCGCTTCAATCCCCGCATACTGCACGGCATTGAAGACACCGCTGTCCGTGTTTGCCTTGGATGTGGCGATGGCACGGACAATATCAGGATTGCCGCATGCCATTCCGATGCGCCAGCCGGTCATATTGTAGGGCTTGGAGAGAGAGTTCAGCTCCACGCCTACCTCTTTGGCACCGGGCGCATTCAGAAAACTGAGCCGGTTTACGCCGAAGACCACTTCGCTGTAGGGATTGTCGTAGCAGATAGCGATGGAATATTCTTTGGCAAAAGCCACCAGGTCATTCAGAAATTCCGGGGTCGCCACGGCGCCTGTCGGATTGTTCGGGTAGTTCAGATAAAATGCAGTTGCCTTTTTTGCCACATCGGATGGAATGGCTGAAAGGTCAGGCAAAAAATCATTTTCCACACACATGGGCAGCGGGTACGGCTCGGCGCCGACAAACCAGATGCTCGGCTTGTAGCCCGGATAGCCCGGATCGGTCACCAGTACCGTATCTCCGGGGTTAATCACGCCCAGAGCGAAATGGTGGCACCCTTCTTTGGAGCCGATCAGTGCGCAAATCTCCCGGGCGGGATCCAGCGTGACGTTATAACGCCGGGCATACCACCGGGCAACGGCATCCCGAAAAGCACGCATGCCCCATTCTTCATCGGTGGGGTAGCAGTGGTTGCTTTTATCCCGGGCGGCCGCTGCCAGTGCTTCCACCACATTGGCCGGTGTGGCTTCCACAGGGTCGCCGATGGCAAGGCTGATCACATCAATGCCTGCCGCACGGGCTTCATTGATTTTATTGCGCAGGGTCATAAACAAATAAGGCGGTATTTTACCGAGGCGATCGGCAATCTGCATGTATGTTTCCTTTTTAATGAGTAAATTCTTCGCTGATATCCGGGGAAACGGATACGGTTCGATTATAATGGTACCACTTTGGCAAGTCAATAGACAGTCTTTTATCCGGCATGAATCTGGAATTCAGGGTTCACCCAGATATTTATGAATAAATGCATAGGCGGCCTGTCGTTCCGTATCGGGAAAGTCGTGCTCCGCTTCAGGATACAGGGCAACGAGATCGCTCTCGCAATTGAACAGCGCATAAAGCGCTTTTGCCGAAGCCACACATTCCTGAACGCCGGTCACATCGAAGTTGTCGTCGTGGACCGGTGCGTTGATAAACACAGGGCGCGGTGCGAGTGCGCCGAGCACTTCGGGAAAATCGAAGGGGACCCGTTCCGGGCTGTTTTCATACACGGCCGCAATACGGGGCATATAGCCGTCATGCGTCCAGCCCCGGAGATCGCCGCCCATGTATCGGGGAAAGGCGGTAAAGCCGCAGCTGGTGACGAGCACCTTGATCCGTTCATCGAAAACACCGGCAAAAAGGGTGTTGTGTCCGCCGAGAGAGTGGCCGATGCAGCCGATTCGTTCCGGGTCCACTTCGTGAAGGCTTTGCAGAAGGTCAATGGCGCGGATATGATTCCAGATCCCTTTCATGGTGCAGCTGACATAGCCCGCTTCATACAGTGTTTTCCGGGAACCCGCATCATCGCCGAAGCCGGGATAATCAGGTGCGAGCACCACATATCCTTGTGCCGCCAGTTCCTGTGCATAATTCCGGTTGGGGCGCTCTCCCTCTCCCGCCACCACTCTTTTGCCCAGCGGCGAGGTCGGATGGAGGCAGAGCATGGCGGCGCGTTTTTCCGACGGCTCTTCAGGCAGATATAGAAAAGCATGCACCGGGCTGCCCGGGGCGCTTTCGTAGCGGATCAGCTTGCGCACCGAACCGGAAAGCAGGCTTTCCTCCAGCACTTCGAAGGCAGGCGGCCTGCTCCGGTCGTCTCCGGGAAGACTGCCCATAACTGCTTCCATGTGCTTCACAATATGGCGGCGGCGGATCGTCCAGTCTGTCACAGTGGAGACAGGAACAGATGTACCTTCCTCGTTCAGATAGTAAAGAAGGGAGCTTTTATCGGTGTAAAGCGGTGTGCTGTCTGCACAAGACAGGACAACTCCGGCGAGCACAGCCATGAGAAGAGACATGAGTTTACCCTCCGCACAATCTGCGGATCTGTTTGTCTATTGCCGCAAATTTCTTTTCCAGAAGCGGACTGCTTCCCTTAACCGCCACAAATTCCAGACGCACGCTTTTCCTGCCTGCTTCGTGCCAGCTGTAGGCATCGCGCACGGCGAGAAGGGTGAGCCCGGATCGGGCTATTGCCTCCAGGAGAAAGGAGAGAGGGTAGATTCTTTCACGGGTCACTGAATTTTCTCCGGCATTGATCTGAATGCTGGTCTCGCAGATCCTGCTTTCAGCATTCCAGGCGCTGTGCCATTTACTTTTGAATCCGTGAAAGTTTTCTTCCCAGCTCGTGTTATTGAAGTGTGCCTCGATCATGCGCTCCGTGACAACATCGAAATAGGCAAGCCCGCCCGGCGTCAGTGCCGTGTAAAAAGATCTGAACGCTGCTTCAATTTCCTCATTTTTCAGCAGGAAATTCAGCGAATCAAAAAGGCAGGTCAGCATCCCGATGCTTCCGGAAAAAGGCAGGGCACACATATTGGACTGAAGCAGCGGCGCAAGACCCCGGCTCCTCCCGGCAACTTCCAGCATGGAATAGGACAGATCGGTGCCGAGCGTGTCCCAGCCGTTCTTCCGCATCAGTTCCATGAACACGCCTGTGCCGCATCCCACATCGAGATGCAGGAACGGGCGCGGCACCAGCGCAGACAGATGGTCGGCTATGCGTTCCCACCGCACATAGTTCACATGCTCCATCATCTGATCATAAAATCGGGCAATGGGGGCAAAATGATCCCGGTCGTTCACGCAGCACCTCCTGTTTTCAACCACAGAAGAAAAGCTTCCGTATTAGGGTCGGTTACCTTTTTCTGCTGATTTACCGCATGGCGAATTTCGGTCGTAAATAGCAGGGCTGTTCTAAAATTTTCCCTGCGAAGCAACTGCCTTGCCTGCTCCGCTTCAGGAAAGCGCCGTGACGGCTCGGCAAAATCCGCCACGTAAAGCGCCTGCCCGAGCAGACCGAGCCCGGGCCGTCCGGTGGTATGCCAATAAATGGCTTCATAGACCGCCTCGCTGATCTCCAGTTCTCTGCGGCACCATTCTGCAGCCAGAGGCCCATGCAGCAGCAGCGGTTCCTCCAGCTGGCAGTCACTCATGGAGATGCGAAGCTGCCGGGCGTCCTGCAGCATGGCTTCCGGAGCACAGTCCCGGTAAAAATCGTGAAACAGCGCGGCGACAACCGCATCCCCGTGATTCAGTCCCAGATCAGGTGCGAAAGAAGAGAGGTATTCCGCTGTGAAAACAGTATGGGACAGACGCGCATCGGAAAGGCGTTCTCTCAATAGTTTGAGATAGGCTTTTGTTGTCGGCTCCTGGATTATGGGCATGGCTGATACAGTCTTTTTTTGCGGATTATATCCAGTACGGAAGGAGGAAGCAGATGGTCGGTTTGTTCGTTCTTCCGGATCCGGCTGCGGATGTCGGAGGAGGAGATGTCCCAGGGCTCAGTTTTCAGCAATATAGCCCGATCCCGGAGCAGCGCAGGCAGGGGATCGGCACAGAAAGGGCGTGGTGCCACAAGCAGGGTCGCCAGGTCAAGAATCAGGCGGGCATCCCGCCAATGAGGTAAATCCAGCGCGGAATCATAGCCGAGAATAAAAAACAGTTCGCCGCCCGGATCCTCCTCGCCCAGTGATTTCAGCGTGTCTACCGTAAAAGAATAACCGCGCCGTTCAATTTCTATCAGGCTGATCTGGAAGCCTCTTTCTTCGGCAATGGCGGCTTCGGTCATCTGCACCCGGAGCGGCGCCGCTGTGAGCCGATTGTCTTTTTTGTGCGGCGGGTTGGCAGCCACCACAAACAGCACCCGATCAAGGGCTGCTTCCTCCTTTGCCGCTCGTGCGATAGCAAGATGCCCGTTGTGGATGGGGTCGAATGTGCCTCCGAAAACGCCGGTACGCATGGGTTATTCGCGCACCTGCCCGGTTCCCCGGATCACATATTTCAGAGAAGTGAGCCCTTCCAGTGCCATAGGACCCCGGCAATGCAGCTTATCGGTGCTGATGCCAATTTCTGCGCCCAGCCCGAATTCAAAGCCGTCTGTGAATCGGGTGGACGCATTGACGTACACCGTGGCGCTGTCCACTTCGTCCAGGAAACGCTCGGCAAAGAGATAACTTTCCGTTACGATGGCATCGGAATGATGGCTGCCGTGCTCATTGATGTGCGCCACAGCCTCTTCAAAGGAAGCGACAACCCGGATAGACAGAACCTTGTCCAGATATTCTGTTTCCCAGTCCTCTTCGGATGCGGCGGCGCAGTCAATGAGCTGCCGGGTTCGCTCGCAGCCACGCAGTTCACAGCCGCCCGCCTGGAGGGCTTCAGCCAGAGCGGGGAGCATCATCGGGGCGGCGCTCTCATGAATCAGAAGGGTTTCCATGGCATTACAGACGCCGGGCCGCTGCAGTTTGGCATTGAGCACTATTTTCTGAGCCATGGCAGGATCGGCATCTTCATGGAGATAGGTATGGCAGATGCCATCCAGATGAGCGACTACAGGAATGCGGGACTCTTCGTAAATGCGGGCGATCAGGCTTTTGCCTCCCCGGGGCACGATTACATCCACATACTTGTCCAGTTTCAGCAGTTCGCCCACTGCCGCCCGGTCGGTAGTGGTCACAATCTGGATGGCATGCGTCGGAACGCCTGCCGCTTGCACTCCTGCACTGAAGATTTCCGCAATCGCGATATTGGAATGAATGGCTTCCGAACCGCCGCGCAGGAGAGTCGCATTCCCGGATTTCAGGCAGAGCGCCGCCGCATCGGCAGTCACATTGGGCCTGCTCTCGTAAATGATCCCGACAACACCGAGGGGTTGGCGGATCCGGGCTATACGCAGTCCGTTCGGATGAACATACTGATCCACAATATCCCCGACAGGATCAGGCAGCGCGGCGACGACTTCCAGGCCCTCCGCCATGGCTTCTATCCGGGCATCGGTCAGTTCAAGCCGATCCAGCATGGCATCGGAAAGGCCTTTGGCGCGTCCCGCTTCCAGATCTTTTGCGTTGGCATCCTTAATTTTCTCTTTGGCGGCACGAAGATCCCGTGCAACCCGGCGCAGGGCTTCATCTTTGATTCCGCGTGATAACGAACGAAGCGCATTGGATGCCTGGCGTGCCTGTCGCCCCAATTGCTGCAGTTCCTGTTGTAAATTCATGGACGCTCTTCCTTGTGGGTCTGTTCCGGCAGCGCGCCGGAAACTTTTTTAACATACTATCATGAGCCCTTTTGAAAGTAAAAACACTTTCTGAAAAGGGGTGCTCCGTCTTTCAATGAATAAAAGAGGAGGAAACAGCGTTTATTCAAATAAACAAACTGTCTCTGCGAAGCATTTCAAAAGGGATATGATACAGGATGAAACAGGATACAAGACATATAGCCATTGCCATGACCAGGAGCATTGCGCAAATTATTGAAGGTGCGACAGATCAGCAGGTGGATTTTTACAAGCTTTTGTGGAATGTGCACTGGGCGATCGATTATTACGGCGTGGATAAAACGCGCAGCACCCTCATTGAAATTGTTTTGGATGCGGATTTTAAAGCAGACGAGCTTGCCACCCGCCTTCGGGATACGCTTTTTCAGGAACAGATGAAAGAGGACACTCTGGGCGACTGGTTTACCCATGCCATGAAAGACTGAGCGCCGCCCTGTTTTTATCAGGCGGTACCTCTTTGCTTCTACTCTGCGGCACCATAAAGTGCGCCCCGTTTCGCAAGATAGTCACGGGGCAGCTGTGCTTCCGGATGCAGCTCCGCCAGATACCGCCAGAATGCTTCCGCCTGCGCATCTCTTTCCGCCGTGAACAGTGCCTGCAGCCGACCCGCTGTATAGGGTGATTCCGGCGCTTTGATCAGCACTTCCTGAAAGCATGCCTTTGCCGCATCGGTATTGCCTTCCTGCTGGTGGATCTCCCCGATACGCACCAGATTCCAAAGGTCGTAAGGTGCCATCTCCAGTGCTTTTTCAGACAAAGCAACAGCCTCTTTCAGCTTGCCCTGTTCCTGAAACAGTTGGGCTGCCCGGCTGTATGCCTGCGCAACTTCCGGCGCCAGGGTATCCTGAAGAGTCAGCGCATGATTCAGGTATTCTGTACCTTTTACGATATCGCCATTTCCCAGCAACAGATCGCCCAGGTGCACAAGGGGCAGACCCCATTGCGGATTATTGCCGTGGGACCGCTGAAAAGCCTCTTTTGCCCTGTCCATTTCACCGGCTCTTTTCAGTGCCAGACCGTGATAAAGCCACGGCACAGCCGCTTCGGGGTGCATTTCAATCAAGCGAACCCAGAAAGCATCGGTTTCCGGTTCGCGATGTATTTCGTCAAGCGTTTCGAGAAGAAGTGCTGCATACGGAGTCTCGGGGACTTTGGTCAGCACTTCCTGAAAGCATGCCTTTGCCGCATCGGTATTGCCTTCCTGCTGGTGGATCTCCCCGATACGCACCAGATTCACAAGATCGCTCGGTGCGGTTTCCAGCGCTTTTTCAAACAAAGCAACAGCCTCTTTCAGCTTGCCCTGTTCCTGAAACAGTTGGGCTGCCCGGCTGTATGCCTGCGCAACTTCCGGCGCCAGGGTATCCTGAAGAGTCAGCGCCTGATTCAGGTATTCTGTACCTTTTACGATATCGCCATTTCCCAGCAACAGATCGCCCAGGTGCACAAGGGGCATGCCCCATTGCGGATTATTGTCGTGGGACCGCTGAAAAGCCTCTTTTGCCCTGTCCATTTCACCGGCTCTTTTCAGTGTCAGACCGTGATAAAGCCACGGCACAGCCGCTTCGGGGTGCATTTCAATCAAGCGAACCCAGAAAGCATCCGCATCCGGCTCGTGACTCTCTTCAAACAAGTCCTGCAGCCAACCCGCTGTATAGGGTGATTCCGGCGCTTTGATCAGCACTTCCTGAAAGCATGCCTTTGCCGCATCGGTATTGCCTTCCTGCTGGTGGATCTCCCCGATACACACCAGATTCCAAAGGTCGTAAGGTGCCATCTCCAGTACTTTTTGATAAAGAGCCATTGCCGCGTGCAGGTCTTTTCTGTTAAAAGCCGCGTCCGCCTGATTATGAAGCCATTTGGCAGAGGCGGCACGCCGGTCTCTGGTATAGCGACCGATCAAGAGCCACAGCTGTTCTGTAAGACCTTCGTTTTCCTTCTGTGCCGCCCAGCGTAAGGCTCTGTCTGCATAAAAAGTCTGTTCCGGGAAGCGCCGGATGAAAAGCTGCCACCGCTGCATCATTCGTTCATCGCTGCGATCAATGATGGCACAGCAGGCAAGATACAGGCGATGCAGCCAGTGATCCGGCAGACCGCTTTTCCAGGTTCGCATGGTTTCCCGCTGCCCGGACAAACCCATGGAGATCCATAGGGGCAGCTGCCCGGCATTTTCTGCTTCATAAATGCCTTCCACAAGGGGCAGATCTTCATTGGCAATTTCTATTCCGGTAAAACGTGCCTCTTCTTCTCCGCCAAAATCAAAAGCCGGAAAATAAAAGATACCTGTACCTTGCAGCCGGATATGGCACTCTTTAAAGAATGCGCTGTTCGTGTTTAGCAGAGAAAAGCGGAGAAACCGGTTTTCTTCTTTGAATTTGACGGCAAGAAAAGCAGGCACAGTCTGCCCTGGAGCAAGTTCGGAAAAGCCGGCACGCTCTGTGAAACTTTGCTTTAACAGCAGCCGTGTGTTTTTTTCATCGGATTCTGTTGACCAGTCAAGAGGTGTCAGTTGTAAAGATTCATAGGCGGCGGCAAGTGCTTTTACACGGTTGGACTGATACAAGCGCAGTCCCTGCAGGCAGAGCGCCGCACTCAGAAAGAGCACCATGAAAAAGGACAGAGCAAGGGCGAGACGACGGAAGTAGGCTGCATACAGGGAAGATCGTTCCTCTGCTTTCTGTGCATGCCGCAGCGTGCGAACATCTTCCTGAGCCATTGTAAAACATACGCCCGCAAGGAGGAGAGGCACAAAGAACAGATGGAAAAAATGTCTGAATTCAGCCAGAAGGCTCGGGTAGGCACTGAAATAAAGAAAGACGGCAAAAAGAACAAGAGCACGCGGAAGGGAGCGTCTGCCCGCCAGCAGCAGTATCAGCATTCCGGCGATGAGTCCCAAGCGGTTGAAAAGGCGGTTCACAGCATTGTGCACATAGAACGCATAATGTATCCAGGGATGTTCTCCCAGATGCCGGAGGATCGCATCACTTTTCAATGCCGCCTGATTGCATTCGGATATAAAAAAAGAGGCAGCTGTCATGGAAACGCCCCGGGCGGGAAAGTCGGCGGGTACAGTCTGCACAATTTTTTCAAACAATGCTCTGCTGCTGCGTACATATTCCGGATCAAACCAGTAAGAGATCTGACACTGTTCATGTCGCTGTCCGAAAGCAATCACAGCCGCAACTACGGGCTCGTCATAATCAAGATATCCGAAATCATAATCGGCATCGCCAAACCAGATGACCTGTTCGGGTGTCTCCGTAATACCTGCAAGCAGCGTGTGGAGCGTGCGTACCGGACCGGTTCCGCCCAGTTGCCGCACGGGATAAGATACCAGCAGAACAGTGAGCAGCAGGATGCCTGTTGCTGCAATACGGCACAGAAAAGCCTTTTCAGTACAAGGACTGATAAGGAGAAGCACGATCGCCGCTATGGGGGCAAAGACAAGCAGGTCTTCCCGGAACCCCCAGCCGATACCGATGACAGCGCCAAGGGCGGCGGCGAGAGAAAAAAGTCGGAGAGGCGGGTGCTTTCGTTTCAGAATGTGTGCAAGCAGGAGCAGTACAGCCAGAAAAAATGGGAATTTTCCGTAGTCACGCAGTTCAGGAACCATAATCAGGAGCGCAGGTGACCACGAAAGATATAAGATGGCAAGGCACGCAGGCATAGTGCCCAGAAAGGTACGGAAAAGAAAATAAAGCAGCACCATGGAGACTGCATGCAGGATCAGGCACGCAAGATGCACTGTGTCGTTACTGATGCCGAAGAGCCGAAAAAGTACGCCCATGAAAACATTCAGGTATACATGGCAGCCGTAAAGCGGATCGACCTCAAGCGCTTGGGAAAACTGCGACGGAAAAGCCTCGGGCGGAATTTCATGGATCTTCTGTTTAAAAAAAGCCTCCAGCGCGGGGAATTCCTCATCGGAACAGTCGGCATCATAAAACCCGGCACCGGCAGCGTAAAGTATTGACGGACGAAGCATGGTTAAAATAAGTCCGGTACCGCTGGACATACCGCCGCCCCGTGAGAAACAAAGTGTTGCGCCTCCCCATAAGGCGCTTACAGTGATCAGTATGACTGCGGCATAATCCGCCAGGTGCCGCAGGCAGAGACTGGTGCGTTTCTGTGAAAGAAAAGAATGCATACATTTCCCCCGATTTCCAGGAAATCGCATAAAGATTGTTGTAAGTGAAAAGTCTACTCCACTTCACCCGCCCGTGTAAAGGTATTGGATGAATGCAGGGCGAGACTGCAAAAAAATAATTTATTGCGTAGTCTGTCCCTGCATTTAAGTGGAGTCCTTCCGGTTCCTTCCTCCGTGCTTCCTGCGTCTCTTCCCGTCATTGTTGCCTCTCCTCCCGTCCTTGCTGCGTCTCTTCCGGTCATTCCTGCCCCCCCCCGTCATTCCTGCCCCCCCCGTCATTCCCGCGCCTCCCTCCGTCATTCCTGCGAAGGCAGGAATCTTAATCCGGATATGGACGTCTTGCGCTGCACATCGCCCTGATCCACACCAAAGGCTGCAAGACATACAAACACAAAAAAATACTTACTTTAAAAGGCTTTCCCGCGTAGTTGGCGGCAACGGCACTGCCCTTATAAATAGCATCTCGCGTTAAGATTCCTGCCTGCGCAGGAATGACGAGGGGGGAGGCAGGTATGACAGGAGAAAACAGCAATGACGCCAGGGGGCGGGCACAACGGCGGAAGGGAGCAATGACGGCGCTGTGTGTACGACTGATGGAGGAGGGGAGAAATAACAGCGTCGTGTGTAGGACTGATGGAGGAGATATGTCTCAGGGCATCACTCCGCGTCGACTCTGAGTGACTGTCTTAATCATGACCCGCTTGTATGCCAATAGGTCGATTGGCGTTCCCAGGGGAAGAACTGCCTTTCTCCGGCACCACTCCTGTACGCACCGCCATCACCGCACTCGTCGCTGCCCCTGCACTCCCCGTCATTCCTGCATGCCCCGTCATTCCTGCCCCCCGTCATTCCCGCGCCTCCCTCCGTCATTCCTGCGAAGGCAGGAATCTTAATCAGGATATGGACGTCTTGCGCTGCACATCGCCCTGATCCACACCAAAGGCTGCAAGACATACAAACACAAAAAAATACTTACTTTAAAAGGCTTTCCCGCGTAGTTGGCGGCAATGGCACTGCCCTTATAAATAGCATCTCGCGTTAAGATTCCTGCCCCCCCGTCATTCCTGCGAAGGCAGGAATCTTAATCCGGATAGGGACGTCTTGCGCTGCACATCGCCCTGATCCACACCAAAGGCTGCAAGACATACAAACACAAAAAAATACTTACTTTAAAAGGCTTTCCCACGTAGTTGACGGCAACAGCATGACCCTTATAAATAGCATCTCGCGTTAAGATTCCTGCCTGCGCAGGAATGACGAGGGGGGAGGCAGGTATGACGGGAGAAAACAGGAATGACGCCAGGGGGTGGACATAACGTCGGAAGGGAGACATGACAGCGTCGTGTGTAGGACTGATGGAAGAGGTATGTCTCAGGACATGATTACGCTACAGATCCCAATGCCTGTCTTCGTCCTGACCCGCTTGTATGCCAATGCGGGGATTGGCGTACCCAGGGAAGAACTGCCTTTCTCCGTCGGTACTCCTGTACGCACCGCCATCACCGCACTCGTCGCTGCCCCTGAATTCCTCCGTCATTCCCGCACTCGTCGCTGCCCCTGCACTCCCCGTCATTCCTGCGAAGGCAGGAATCTTAATCCGGATAGGGACGTCTTGCGCTGCATATCGTCCTGATCCACACCAAAGGCTGCAAGACATACAAACACAAAAAAATCCTTACTTTAAAAGGCTTTCCCACGTAGTTGGCGGCAATGGCACTGCCCTTATAAATAGCATCTCGCGTTAAGATTCCTGCCCCCCCGTCATTCCTGCGAAGGCAGGAATCTTAATCAGGATATGGACGTCTTGCGCTGCACATCGCCCTGATCCACACCAGAGCCTGCAAGACGTATAAACACAAAATAATCCTTACTTCAAAAGACTTTTCCGCGTAGTTGGCAACAATAGTACTGCCCTTAGAAATAGCCCCTCGCGTTAAGATTCCTGCCTGCGCAGGAATGACGAGGGGGGAGGCATGTATGACGGGAGAAAACAGCAATGGCGCCGGGGGGTGGACATAACGTCGGAAGGGAGCAATGACAGCGTCGTGTGTCGGACTGATGGAGGAGGTATGTTGCGGGAAGTATTTCCGCGGCGAATCCGATTGATGGTATTCGTCATGACCCGCTTGTGTGCCAATACTGAGATTGGCGTTCCCAGGGGAAGAATTGCCTTTCCCCGTCATTCCTGCGAAGGCAGGAATCTTAATCAGGATATGGACGCCTTGACTTACACACCGCCCTGATCCACACCAAAGCCTTCAAGCCGTACAAACACGAAATAATCCTTACTTCAAAAGACTTTTCCGCGTAGTTGGCAACAATGGTACGGCCCTTAGAAATAGCACCTCGTGTTAAGATTCCTGCCTGCGCAGGAATGACGAGGGGGGAGGCATGTATGACGGGAGAAAACAGCAATGGCGCCGGGGGGGGGTGGACATAACGTCGGAAGGGAGCAATGACAGCGTCGTGTGTCGGACTGATGGAGGAGGCATGCCGCGGGAAGTATTTCCGCAGCGAATCCGAGTGACAGTTATCGTCATGGCCCGCTTGTGTGCCAATACGGAGACGGGCGTTCCCAGGGGAGCCGCTTTCAGTCTTTGGTGTGGAATGGACTATTACCCGCTTTTGTGATCAATAGTGAAATTTCCTTTAGAGACGCATATTTTTCCTCTAATTACCTGAGACTTATATGGGTCCCATACCAAAATACTCTGGCTTAAAACATAAAATCCGCCAGCCTGGGAACGCCAATCTCCGTATTGGCAGGGGCTTTTGTGGTCTGTGTTTATGGGAGTATATCGCAGGACATAAACCCGTGGCGAATCCGAGTGACTGT
>Ga0255347_1001851_pt1 | contig 31976 bp, 20 predicted proteins | sample wastewater_treat_2_FD_192479 | JGI IMG/M metagenome (GOLD analysis project Ga0255347, IMG submission 192479) | Wastewater microbial communities from Lulu Island WWTP, Vancouver, Canada - plant24 | ecosystem: Engineered > WWTP > Wastewater > Unclassified | place: Canada: Vancouver, British... | reverse complement strand
AACTGACTGTACTTAGGATCCTTGTAATAAAACTTAAACTTACCGTTTCCTAAGTCCTCGATCATACTGCCGTACATGACTGAGCCCGAATTAAAGTAATGAGACCAGTGGTTGTTGTATTTTGTTATGGGGTAGCCATCACACATCTCATCACCAGGCTGTACATCACCACCCCCTCCTTCCACACCACGCAGGTAGCAATGCTTTCCTGTACCATCTCCCTTGTCAAAAGTGATAGATGCCAGCCACTGGTGACCAAATTCATGGGCAATCAGCTCAACTCCAGATAACGCATATCCTGGAATCCCTCGATAGGTGTCATCCGGGTCATCAGGCATTGTGGCCACAGCCCCCATCTTTACAGCCTGTCGCAGCCGACCAGAATTTGAACAAAAAGCGGCAGAAGAGTTAGTGGGTGTCCGCCCTATCCCCCTAGTAGCCTGGCGCACCGGCCACCCCTGTTGGGTGTTTGTCAAGAAGTTTAGTGGTATAGCGGAATAGACAAAGATGGCATCGTACGTGTCGGTATATCCTGCAGCACGAGCGGCACAGGAGGCCTTGGCCAGATATGAGTTAGGAGTCGCGGCCGCCGCTGTAATACTTCCATCTACGTCTTCAATCAAGGCTATATCTGTCGCCTTGACTTGGGCGTTCGCCACCAGCGGCAACGAGATAGCCAACAAAGCAATCAAAAGAGATCTTAAGACGTTATGCATCAGCTCCCCCTTTGCCCCAAAATAACACTGGTATCTTAGTATCTTGGATAAATCTAATCAAACTAATCGGGGCATGGTCTAGTCAGCCATATCAGCCTTTGTGACAACTGCGGTCCCCTGCTTCAGCCTGACATAGAGAACCCCACCATTGTCTGATGACCAGAACCAAGCGGCGTCTTGACCTGAAAGGTCATCTAAATCGGCCACTTTGGCCGCATCAACATCATTACAGGCCACTGATGCAGGTTCTTGTTCGAGGCCGAAAATCAGGAACACCGCGCCGTCTTTAAACTCTTCACCTTGGCCAATGGACAGGTTTATATGGTTTCCATCTGCCTCTTGGGTAATCGCGGTCTGGTCGTAAAGGGTAAATGTTGACGCTTGAGCTGGGAAGACTCTGACCCAAAGGATGCCTGGGTCGGTTGCGTAGGAATCTATAGTTTCAGGGTCCAAGACAGGCGCTGTCGTTACAACTGTTGGGCGCAGCATGGGCACAATACCACCTTGGGCCAGGTACAAAGGCAGACGATCCAATGGGGCAGGCAGGACGTGGCTTTGAGCCCCTTCAATGACCGTACCGTCCCACCAATTCTGCCATTGACCAGGGGGTAAATATGCCTGTTTTTCCACGGCACCTTTCGTCACCACTGGCGCCACGTAAAGGTGGTCCCCAAACATGTAAGCATCTGATGGATGCACCCCCAAATCAGGATAGGCAAGCCCAATCGGCCTTTGGATGGCACGCCCGTCAACCGCCAGATTCTGGGCGTAAGTCCACTCATAAGGAAACAGCCTCATGTGAAGACTTGCATATTCTCGGTAGGTATCCAAAACCTGTTGATCAAAGTCACCATTATCGGGATCAAACTCCCATGGAACGTTGTTGGATGAAGTGCCCACCTGCATTACGGTTGATAAGGCCGTTTGCTGAAACCACCTCATGAATGTCTCTTTGTCTGGCGGCGAATGTCGATAACCGCCAGTATCAGCGCCATAAAAAGGAAACCCTGATGGCCCAAGGCTTAAGCCATAGATAATCGACGGCCCAAGTCCACCTACAGCCATGATGGGTCCCTTATTGGTTTCAACTACTTCTCGATGGTCCCACATGCGGGCGTCCAGGTCTCCTGGCCATATAACGCTGACATTTACTTGATCACCATAAGTTCCTGACCTACAAAGCAAAAATCCGCCGTCTTCTGGCAATGTTTCCGCATAAACACGGTGATACAGCAGTTTCATACGGCTGTGCATGGTCCGTTCATTGCTACCATCCCAAAAACCCCAAGGCGTTCTGCCCGAAAACAGCCCCAAAACTACGTCTTCTGCGTAATCCAGCTTGAATCCTTCAATCCCCATGTTGGTGTAGCGCTCGATCAGCGATTTCCACCACGCAAATGCTTCGGGATTAGTAAAATCAATGATGTCACCCCATCCGTTAAGCGCCACACCAACAGGATCTGGAAAAAATCCTTGCTCCTTGGCATGGGCCAAAAGCGCCTTTGTTTCATCTGAAGATTCCTTGTTACCGGCCAAATAGGGCGCCTGCCACAAGGCCATTCTAAAGCCCAAATCGTGAGCCAGATTTATCATTGCCTGAGGGTCTGGATAGTCCTGTGGTTTAAAGTCAAAGGCATTAACACCGCTTGCAAAGGGCCGATCAATCCAATAACCGCTGGTGGCCAGATTCAGGGCTCGGATGGTACGCAAATCTTCCTCAACCGCAGTCTGATTATCGATTTCATCACGCCAGATCCACGGCCCAAGAGCCCACTTTGCAGGCAACATGGGATAGCCAGTGATGTCATAGTATTTCTTTGTCAAATCCAGTGGGTGGTCAGCTGCAAACAGCCAAAATCTGAGGCCATCCTTTGAATCAACTCCGGTTCCAAACCAGGCATCTACCCTGTCCTCTTCAGTAGCCGCCACATCAAACGCGCCTGGATAAGGGGACTCAACAAACAATCCCCATCCATTGGTGCTGATTATGAAGGGAACCGGGACGTGCGCTTCGTTATAGCCAGACTCCATTTCGAAGTCCACCACAAACTGCATGGCCCTGATGGTACCACGGTGCTCAACTTGGTCTAAATAAGCGCCAAGACCATAAAAACGTTCCTGCGAATCGACCTCGGGGCGAACCCTAAAAAACGCGATTTTGGAATCTGGGTCACTTGGGGTCATTTGAATCGAAAAGCTGCCTTCTGCTTGGGCTTTGATGACCGCTGAAACTGTTAACTCACCGTAATCAAGTATTAACTTGGCACTGTTTTTGTCGTTTTCCTGCATTTTCATTCCGACGATGGATAGCCAGCGCAAACCCTTTGGTTTTTGGGACATGGAATGCTTTGTAATTATTAGGTAAGGCTCATAAACCAGGTCGTCTTCATACTCTGAAACCACCCCAATCATAAGGCCTTCGAAATCTAGCGCTGTCATGGATTTTGAGTCGTGACTAAACGTAATTGTCTTGGCAGAGCCATCGATTGTAAGGGTCGATTTTCCAATTATCAGTGAGACAGGCTCCTGATTTTGTGTAACCTCTTCAATGTCATACACGTCAGGGTCACCAAAAATACAATCTGGCGGCTCCTCTTCCCCATTATCGCCAGTATCACTGCTGCCATCATCAGACGTAGCGTCTCCAGGCAATTCATCCTGAATCACAGTGTCATGACCGACAGGATCTGAAGCACCACATCCCAACAAAATGGCGGCCAGCAAAACCAACAAATTACGCATAATTACCACCTGACTCCAAAGACGACTTGGTTATGATAACTGAAAACGATTTCAAATTATGCAATCTGCAACACCATGACCTCGGCATCCTCGCCATTTTGATAGTAGCGACGCCTAAATCCAATAGTTTGAAAACCTAAAATTCGATAAAGGGTCTTAGCTGCCTCGTTAGATTTGCGTACTTCCAAAACAACATACTCGGCAAGTTCAAGGATTGCCATTTCAAACATTTTGAGCATCAGCATCTTCGCTATTCCAAGTCTGCGATGTGCTGGGCTTACAGCAATGCTTAGAAGGTGGGCTTCAGGGCCAACTATCCAAAAAATGCAGTAGGCGACAAGTTCGCCTTCCTTGGTGCGAATCAGGATGGATCTGGAAAGCTCATTGTTGATTTCATCTTCAAAGGCTTTGGCTGGCCATGGATCAGCAAAACACTTGGATTCCAATTCGGAAATATCAGCCAAGTCGGCCTCGGCAAGGTCGCTAAACTTAAATTGATTCGTCAATTCTTGCGTGGCTACGGCTCCTTGATCTCCACGAATGGAAGCACCACCGGCTTTTTGTCCATTTCCCTTCTAAAGAAAGAGCGAATTGCCATCACAAGGCAGGTTTCCATATCTGGCGCAGAAGCCATTAAAGGCAGCGCCTCGACCTGCTCTAGCGCGTAATCAGCGACTCGATCCATCAAGCCCTCTTGCAGGATTGGGATGCCTACAGATTGGACATCCAGTTTGATGATCCACTTTTTGCGTCCTCGGGTGGCCTTGAGATTGGCTGCAATCACACCAGACCAGGCGATTCTTTTGCGTTCGCTAAGCCGCAGCTGTTCTGCATCACCAACCAAGGGGCCATCGACAAAATGAAAGTTCAGTGGGAACTGTTTTAAAACCGTCGAGTCTGTTTCGTCAACCGCAAACAAGTCACCATTTTCCAGCACGCGAACGTCGTTGACACCACAAGACTCTGCAAGCTCAGCATGACTGCGCATAAACGCGTATTCGCCGTGAATTGGCACAAAAGTCTGGGGCCTTACCAGCTCCAGCAGCTCTCGCAGCTCATCTCGATAAGCGTGGCCTGAAGCGTGGACCTTTGCCATTTTCTCATTGATTACATGAGCACCCAACCTGACTAGATTATTGGTCATCCTGCCAATAGCTTTTTCGTTTCCAGGGATTATGCGACTTGACAAAATCACGGTGTCACCTTCCTTAATGCGAAGGTCTGGGTGATCCATGTTGGATGCTCTGTAAAGGGCAGATCTGGGTTCAGCTTGACTTCCAGTACAAAGGACCATGATTTTTGAGTCAACCACGCGATTTATATGATGTGGGTCCACCATGTTTTCGGGGGGCAACAGCTTAAAAGCCCGCTCAGCCGCTTGCTGATAAATACCAAGGCTGCGCCCCACCAAGGCCACCCTACGGCCACAGGCATGCGCCATCTCAATCAAGGCCCTGACCCTGTAGACGTTGGATGCAAAAAGCGAAATGATTACACGACCTTCAATTTGTTTAACAATCTCCATCAGGTTTTGAATCACTTCCTGTTCCGATGAAGTACGCCCTGGAACCATCGCGTTGGTGGAATCAGCCAACAGCAAGCGAACCCCTTGGTCCCCTAGGGTTTTTAAGGTTTGTTTGTCAAAATGCTGGCCATCCAGCGGCGCTGGGTCGATCTTGAAATCACCGGAGTAAACGACCTTTCCAACCGGGGTGTCAATCACCAAGGCGTGGCTGTCAGGGATACTGTGGGTAACTCGCACAAAACCGACGGTCATCGGGCCGACATCAACTGTGGCCCCAGGTGAAACAGGAATCAGGTCTGGCCTGTTTTGTGCGCCAAATTCCGAGGCCTTCAACTTGATGAGCTCGCACACAAAGGGAGATGCATATACTGGAACAGGTAAAATGCCAACCACATATTCAATCGCGCCAATATGGTCTTCATGACCGTGGGTAACAAAGATAGCCGAAATGCGGTCTTTGAACTCTTTCAGGAGGTCCAGGTCCTGGATGGTTACCTCGGCACCGATGGTGGTGACATCACAAAATTGGACGCCAGCATCGACAATAAACCAAGTCTCTTTGTACCCAAAAAGGGTCATATTCATTCCGATTTCACCAAACCCACCCATGGGCAGGATCATGAGTTCATCAGACTGACGATATTGTTCTAGGGCTTTTTCTGTCAGCATGTCTCTCCGAGGGTTGTGCGCAGTCTCAAGGGCGTGATATCAGCGGCCTCCAAGCAGTTTGGCAACGTGGGGGGCAAAGTATGTCAGGATCATGTCGGCCCCGGCTCGGCGGATGGCCAGCAACGACTCCATGATTGCGCGGTCATGGTCAAGCCATCCTCGCTCGGCGGCGGCTTTAATCATCGAATATTCACCGCTGACCTGATAAGCGGCCAAGGGAAGGTCGAATTCATCTCTGGCCATTCTGATTAAGTCCAGGCACGAGCCTGCAGGCTTGACCATCAGGATGTCGGCGCCTTCTTCTTCATCGAGGGCCATTTCAATCATGGCCTCGCGGGCGTTGGCTGGGTCCATTTGATAGGACTTGCGGTCGCCAAACTTTGGTGCCGATTCGGCTGCTTCGCGAAATGGACCATAAAAAACAGAGGCTTGTTTGGCAGCATAGGCCATGATTGGTATGTTTTCAAAGCCGCCTTCGTCGAGTTCTTGGCGGATGAAGGCAATGCGGCCGTCCATCATGTCTGATGGGGCTACCATGTCGGCCCCGGCTCTGACGTGTGACAGCGCCTCTTTGGCAAGCAGCTCAAGGGTGGCGTCGTTTAGGACTTCGTGACCGTCGAGCATGCCGCAGTGGCCGTGGTCGGTGTATTCACACATGCAGACGTCGGTTATGACAACTAGGTCATGGCCAAACGCCTTTTTGAGGGCTCTGACGGCCTGTTGGACTGGGGCCTTGTCATTGAAGGCTTCAGTTCCCAAGGCGTCCTTTTTTTCGGGGATGCCAAACAGAATAACAGCCGGAACGCCGTCTTTGACAAAGACTTCAGCGTCCTTAACGATCTGGTCGACTGACAGCTGGAACTGGCCTGGCATGGCGCCTATCGGGGTACGGACGTTATTGCCTGGGCATGCAAACATTGGATAAATCAAGTTATCGACAGATAGCCTAGTTTCCCTGACCATTCGTCTCAGTGTTTCAGTGCGTCGTAAGCGTCGCATTCTTTTGTCTGGAAATCCCATGGAATTACCTCCAAATAAAGCTCGTTGTTGGGGATATCACGATGGCCCTAATCGGTCAAGTGAAAAGCCGTCTCCGTCGTCCTGTGCCTAGTCGTGCCCAGTCCCTGGCCCTGCCCCTCTCCCTGCTAATCCAGTCGCGGCCCGGCCTCCAGCTATAAGTAAAATAAACGTTTGAAAATTTTACTTAGACGGGATACACTCACTCCAAGTTAAGCGTTATTAACTTACGAGGTGATGATCTTGCAATTGGAAAATAATAGAGCCGGAATATTGAAGAGAATGCAGAGTGACTACGAGTGCTTTGTTCCTCATAATTTAAAAGACTTGAAAATAGATATCGATGACGACATGAACAGATTGATAAACAGAGCATATCTACTTTTAGGAAGATTAGACGGTATGGCGATTACACTTCCGGATATCGACCTTTTCGTATCTATGTATGTCCAAAAAGAAGCTGTAATCAGTTCACAAATAGAGGGGACACAAGCTTCTCTTATCGACGTGTTGCAAAAGGACAGGAAAAACAAAAAAGTTAAAGATACCGAAGAAATTGTAAATTACATCAAAGCAACTAATTACGCATTCAAAAGGCTGAATGAGCTGCCTTTATGCATGAGATTGATTAAAGAAACTCATGCGGTTCTATTGTCTAAAGTGAGGGGACAAGAAAAATTACCGGGTGAATTTAGAAAATCTCAAAATTGGGTTGGGCATGCGGGTTCAACGCTACAAAACGCAAGTTTCGTTCCACCTGCACCGGATGAGATGGATATTTGCCTCGGCGATTTAGAAAAATATATGCATGAGGACAGTACAATTTCAAATCTAATAAAGATTGCCTTAATTCACTACCAGTTTGAAACGATACACCCGTTTTTAGATGGAAACGGCAGAATGGGTAGATTGCTTATCATTCTGTTTTTAAAGGAACAGGGCCTGATTGAATATCCCGTTTTATACTTAAGCTATTTCTTCAAAAAGAACAGGAGCAGATATTACGAGCTTCTTAATAATGTTCGTATCAAGGGAGATTTTGAAGAGTGGATTGAATTTTTCATACAAGGAATTTGTGAAGTATCTGAAGATGCGATCATGTCAATTCAAAAAATTGTTGAACTAAAAAAGAATGATATGGATCAAATTCGTTTGTTTTCTAAGGGGAATATGTCAAATCTTCTTGCAGTATACGATTACTTATTGAAGCATCCGTTTTTAGAAGCAGGTGATGTAAAAGATTTGTTAGACCTTAGCAAGCCAACCATAAGTAAGATTTTGGACAACTTAATGGAACTGGGCATATTAGAACTGGTAGAGGAGAAAAAGCGATACAGGCAGTATGTGTATAAAAAATATGTGGATATCCTTTCAGAGGGAACGGCACTTTAAGCGATGAAACCTAAGTAGGTGCCGCCCTGTCCCTGTCCCCGGACATGTTGCAGGGTGCCCTTTCGACCTCCTTTTAGCTCCAAATCCTGCTAAACGGCACAATCGCCTTCCTGTCCCCGCCCCTGTCCCTGCTCCTGTCCCCGCCTCCGAAAAAAATCATAAAAACGATTTAAACGCTTTTTGATTTTTCGTCGCCTACCTTTTCGATGGCCAGATTTTTGGCCCTGTTTTTTCCCATTTTTTATTGGAGGACGCTATGAAAACCCGTTTTTACTGCTTGTTTGTGCTTTTTGCCGCTACCTTCTTGGTCAATTGTTCTGTTGAGGCAGCTCCCTATGAGGTTGATATTATTGTTGATGGGAGGCCGTTGCTGGAATATTTGCATAAGGGACAGACATGGGTTGAGGGACAAAAGGGGGCTCGCTACGAGATTTTGGTTAAAAATAATACTGACCGGCGGATTGAGGTTGTTGCCTCGGTAGATGGTTTGGATGTAATCGATGGGCTGGCTGGGGATTTTACCAAGAAGCGTGGCTATGTGGTGGCCCCTTATGGTAAGGTAATTATTGATGGTTTTCGCATTAGCATGCAGGAAGTGGCGGCGTTTCGGTTTTCGGCGGTGGCTGATTCGTATGCGGCCAAGACTTCTGGGGCTAGGAATGTTGGGGTAATTGGAGTGGCTGTGTTTACCGAGAAAAAGGTCGAGGTTCCTAAGCCGCAGCGTATCGTTGCCGAAAGGTCAGCGTCTCCCAAAAGAGCTCCAGCGGGTGCTGCCAGATATGGGTCGGCAGGCTTTAATGCCAAGTCAGCACCTAGTCACGATATGATGCTCCCAGAAAGTACCGTTCCTTCCCACGATATGATGCTCCAAGAAAGTACCGCTCGTCCCGGTCTTGGAACAGAGTTTGGGGAAAACCGTAGCTCCAGCGTCGTTAACACAAGGTTTGTAAGGGCAAACCCAAAGAATCCAACCAAGATTCTGACTGTTCGATACAACGACTATGAAGGCTTGGTGGCACAGGGTGTTATCAAGAAACATAAACCAAGCGAGACTTGGCTGCGTGAAACGGCAAACCCTTTCCCAGATTCTGCCAGACGTTTCGCCAAGCCGCCAAGAGACTAGTCAGTTAGGATATAATCCCGACCTGTGACGAGGTTGTTTTTGTGACGACAACTCCCTTGCTTTTCATGTTCGCCATCTTCTTTTCAGTCGCTAATCGACAGCTGCAAAGTCTGACTGATGAGGAACTTTATCGGATGTATGGCAAGGGAAATGCGGCTGCTTTCAGGGTGTTGATGGATCGCTATTCTGGCATGGTTTTTGGCTACTTAGCGCGATTTTTGGGCAACAGCGAGCTGGCCAGAGATGTGTCTCAAGAGGCATTCATCAGGGTGATAAAATCTGCGGATTCATTTAGGGGTGATTCGTCGTTTAGGACTTTTTTGTTCGTGTTGGTACGGCACGCTGCATTGGATGCAGTCAAAGGCCAGCGGGTGACTGTGGCTGATGACGAACTGGAGAATCTGGCTACTCCGGATAGAAGTGACCTGAAATTGCTTTCCAACCAACTGTCATCCGCCATGGAAAAGGGGCTTGCCAAGTTGCCACCCGAGCAAAGAGAGGCCTTTTTACTGCGGGAAATCGATGGGATGACCTTTCCTGAGATTGCAGAAATCCAGCAGGTTAACAAAGAAACGGCAAGGAGCAGGGTTTACTATGCCTTAAAAAGCCTAAGGCAGTCACTAAAGGGATTTGGAGGCAACCATGAATGATTTTGATAGGTTGCTTGACTATATCTATGGGGAGATGCCCAGCGAAGAGGCGCTTGAGTTTAGGGCCAAGATTGAGGCCGATCCCGAGCTTCAAAAGGAACTGGAAGAGCTTGAAGGCACTAGGAAGGCAGCAGCAGAAGGCATGAAGATGCCAAAGGACCTCGAACGGGCGATTTTGGATGAGGCATATGCCCACGCCAAGTCGCTCAGATGGTCAAATTTTTGGAAAAAAGCAGTCAATTTTTTGACGTCTCCGGCCTTTATGGCCACTTCAGGCGGGGTTGCTGTTACTGCCGTAGCAATTGCTGTTTTTGTGGTTCAAGACCAAGGGATGCTGGGTTACAAAAAAGCGACCCACGAAACAAGCCCAGTGGAGGTGCTTCAGGAGGCAGCCCACGAAACAAGCCCCGTGGAGATAGCGCAAAAAGAAGCGGCCACACCACCTGAACAGACCATGGCAGCGCCTGTAGCTGAGGTTGATGGCCCAACAGTTTCCCAGCAGGAGGGGCAAGAAATCGCATCGCCAGAACCACCGCCACCCTCGCCCCCACCAGCAAAAAAACGAGCTCCCACAAGCACAGCCCCAGCGGTTGCATCTCGAAGAGCCTCAGGCGGAAAGACTAGCGCGGCTAGGTTTGACAATGCCGAGACTAGCGCAGCTAGGTTTGACAATGCCGAGACTACCGCTGCAGGATCAAGCAGTGCCGAGCCCACTGAAGCCAAGTCCAGCGGCACAAAATCCAGCAGGGCCAGAAGCGGCTCAGCCGACTCAATGGCAGCTCCCGCCTTCGCACGGATGGCACCACAACATGACCGAGGCATAGCATCACTAGCCAGCCAAGGTCCTGACCGCCATGGAGCGATGCCAGATGAAATGGAGGAACCAGAGGCTGACGACCTATTAGAAATGGCACGAGGCCAAAAGCAAGCAGGCCGCTTTGCACAGGCTCTCCACCTATATCGAGCAGCATTAAAGCTAAATCCCCAAGGCGCTGTTTTGTTTGACCTTCTGGCAGAAGCAGCAGAAGTGTCCATCAAGCTAGACAAAGTTAAAGAAGCAGAAAACTACCTAAAACGCCTGGAAAAACTACCAGGAGGCAAGCCTCGAGCGGATGGCATCAGAGAAGCCGGCGCAGACTAGGCGAACAGTTGAGGACAGGGGCGGGGACAGGAACAGGGGCAGGATCTGAATCGGGAAGACGTTTGTGCTGTTTAGCACGATTTGGAGCTAAAAGAAGGTCGAGAGGGCACCCTGCAACATGGTCCGGGGGCAATCCTGGAGGGCGCTATCGGGAGTTGCCGGGACCCGACGTCTCTTAGCTGACATGAAGGACGCGCAGCGGCCCGTCCGGGCCAAAAGGATGAACGTACACGTTAGCAATCGTATATCTCGCCCGGACGATGTCACTAAGAGACAGTCGGGGTGGCTACGGGAGATTTTGGGCCCGGAAGGATGCCCCCGGACATGTTTTACAACTGTAACGAAGAGATCAAACGCCAAAAAGAACAAACAATAAGGAGTCAGAACAGACAAATTAGCTGGATCAGGGGACAGGAACAGGGCCTCTACTTCAGATGCGTCCGCAGCCAGTCCTCGATGGTGTGGTACCAGAAACGCCGGTTCACTGGCCTGTTGATGAAATGATCCTCATCTGGGAACACCACTAGCTTTGACTTCACCCCAACACGTCGCAACGTCTGGAACATTATCTGAGCCTGCTCCAACGACACTCTGAAGTCATTCGCCCCATGAATTATCAACATCGGAGTCTTAAAATCCTTCGCGTAAGTCACTGGAGACCACTTCTTAAACTCCTCAGGAACATCCCAAGGCGTCCCCCCAATCTCCCACTCTGGAAACCACAATTCATCAGTCGTCCCATACTTCGCCGCCAAATCCGAAGGACCAGCATGACTCACCAGACACTTGAAACGCTCGCCAGCCTTTGCCTCCATCCAGTTCGCCATATACCCACCATATGAACCACCCATCGCACACACCTTCGTCCCATCAATCTCAGGACGCTCGCTAAGCACCTCCACCATGTTCATGATGTCTTCATATGGACGATCCCCCCAATGACGACTGATATTATTCACGTAATCTTGACCATAACCCGTAGAACCAGTCGGATTCGGAAGCGCCACTACAAACCCTTGGGCCGCAAACGGCAACGGATTCCAGCGCGGATGATATGAATTCAGGAAAGACCCCTGCGGACCACCATGAATAAAAACCACCAGAGGCAAAGGAGTCGCCTTGGAAGCTTGAGGAGGAACCACCAAAAATCCATGAACAGGCTGGGCCTTACCATCGATTACAGTCCCCTCCCATCGAATCTCTTCGACCTTTGGCAGCTCAAGACCAGCCAGCTTTTCGCGGTTCAAGTTCGTCAGCCTAGTCTCTTTACCAGTCTTAAGGTCAATTTTGTAAAGATCTGGCGGATCTAGCATCGTCTGGCGGGTTGCCAACACCGATTTTCCATCGGCTGTAACAACAGGGCTTTTATAAACATAACGCCCACCCAAACGAGTCGCACTGCCACCTTTTTTGGCCTCAACTTTGTAAAGCGGCAGGTGTCCTTCCTCTTCAGTCAACACGACCAAGGATTTACCATCAGGCAGCCATTGGAAACCCAAGATCCAGTTATTAATAGAGTCAGCGATAGTAATGATATCCCCAGTCTTCCTATCCAAAATCTTTAAACGGATCCGGTCCGATTCAAAACCTGGAATGGCCTGAGAGGCAAAGGCTATCTTTGAACCATCTGGAGACAACCTAGGGGCCCTGTCAGATGCAAGATTGGCAGCTGTTAGATTTTGCTCAACCCCATCTACAACCTCAAAGATATCGTCATTCGTGGAAATCCATGGATCGTCGACCTTCTTGGCCGCATACACAACCACCTTGCCATCCTTGGAAACGTCGTAATCTTCAGGCCCCCCAAAAGGAATTGGCGGGACATCAAACTTTCCTACCGCGATTGCTTTCACGCTGTTATCCCCAACATTCAGCAAAAACAACCCGTTATGAGTCCCATCCGCCCAAGTATTCCAGGGACGGTAGTACAATTCCTCGTAAACCAGCGCACTTGTACCCTTGGCGACTTGCTCGTGGCGGTCTGTTGTACACTTGAAATCAGCAGCGCAATCTGGAAAAACAGGGGCTGTAAAAAAGATGCCGTTTGCAGCCCAGCGCAGGTTGTCAGCATAAACAGGCAGGGCCATCAAAGTCCGAGCCTCCCCACCAGACAAGGGCAAAACGTGAATACCATCCACTCCGTTTCGTTTACCATAAAAGGCAAGCGACTTGCCATCAGGCGACAAAGCGTGAGAACCACCGCCAGTCCCCCCAAAAGTCAGCTGGGACATCTCACCACTTGGGGCCAGGTACCACAGGTCACGCAAAAAGCGCTCACCACCATCCCATGTAGTGATCTGCAATATAACCCCACCCTTAGCATCAGGCGTCACTGCACCAAGCATGTCCAGCCCCATAATGTCCTCAATCGAAACAGGCTTTAACTGCTGGGCATTCACACTGACAGCCGCAAAACACAAAGTAATCAGCAACGCCAAACGAATCTTCATAAAAACCCCCTCAATCAGTAAACCACCGGAACTATGACGAAATTAAACAAAACCTCAGCCCAGAATGCGCCTTGCAACTACGACCAAGGCACTAATATCTTTGAGACCCTTGGAAGCCCTCTTGGAGCCAGCCAAAGCAGCATCCAAGTCAAGGGGCTTGCCGCTCTTCTTGGCGGCAACTAGCTGGCTTTCCAAATTGGCCAAGGAACCCGCGGCCTCATCAAGCCAAGCTTCCAAGGTGTCAAAAAGCTTAATGCTTTCTTCGGATGAACTGCCGTAGTTTTCACTGTCATCAGCTACTGATAGCTGCTCCATCGATAAATCCTCCTCCAACAGTGACGATAGCGACGGTTTTTCCTCAAACGCTGATGGCAGAGTCAAGGCCTCAAGGTACGAATCAGTTTGAGTCACCGAGGACCCGTTTTCATTTGCATTGGCTTGCTCACCAATGTCCATTGGGTCCAGCCTGAAAACCACCTCAAACGAACCAAAAACAATTTGGTCTTCATGGCTAAGCACGTGCTCGCGAATACGTTTTTTGTTGACCCAGGTGCCGTTAGCACTATCCAGGTCTTTTACCCTGAACACCCCGTTTTCATACGTGATTTTGGCATGCAGCCGTGAAACCGTTTTATTGCCAGTACCGATATCTCCACTACGACCGACAAGTATTTCATTTTTGTCGATTCCACAATAAACAGACCGCTGCACCCCACCTTCATCTGTAAAATGTAATGTAGCCATCGTGTCTACCCACCTATTTGGGATTTCTAAACGCCCTGAATCGTCCTACCGGTAGCCCTTTTTTATCGCTTACTTTGCCAACTATGACGTCTCGCCCCCGCTCGCCCTCAAACGTGTATGGATCAACCATGTTTTGACAAGCAGTAGCCTTATGCACAGCGTCCATTTTGAAGGAGACACGACCATCAGTCTCAGTAAGGCCACATACCGCTAAAAGAATTTCCCCACCATCCTTCCACTTCCATTGGGCAAACGGTGCTTTTTCAACAAGATTCAGGTTTAGTTCATAGAATTGGGCAACCTCGATCTCCCCAGAACCAGTCCACACCCCCTTAATACTTGGCCCACATGAGACTGTCATTAACACCAGCGGTACCAGGAAAGCACCCCAAAATGGAAATCTAAAGCGCAGCATCTACAGCTCCCAACAAAGTTGCTTTCAATGTTAATAACTTTTCACACATAGGCAAGCGGATTTTTGGCAAGCCAGCCGGCCGGCTGATGGCGGTGAATTTTGCTCGATCACTTGCGCTGTGTTTTTGGGTCGTATATTCTGCAGGCCGTGTATTTCTTGAAACAAGGAGCAAGTTCATGCCAAATACAATCGGATCTCAAGAACCTAAGCTACTTTTTAAACGCTTTGAAGAACTGGTTGCCATTCCCAGAGGCTCCAAGCATGAGGAAGCCGCCAGGGAGTACATCATCGACTGGGCAAGGGAACATGGTTTTGACTGCCGCACTGATGCTGTTGGTAACGTCGCCGTGGCTGTTCCAGCCTCAAAGGGGCATGAGTCAGCCCCAACAGTAGTCCTTCAGGGGCACCTGGACATCGTTTGGGAAAAACATTCCCACGTTGAGCTGGATTTTTACAAGGATCCAATCCCGGCCTATGTCGATGGTGATTTGATACGCACGAAGGGGACAACCCTAGGCGCTGATAATGGAATCGGAGTTGCCGCAGCCATGGCTGTTGCCGAGGATCAAACCGCCGTTCATGGCCCTCTTGAGTTGCTTTTTACTATCGATGAAGAAACCGGCATGACCGGGGCCTTCGAGTTGGACCCTGGGATTTTGAAGGGCAGAATCATGCTAAACCTGGATAGCGAAGATGAAGGGACCATTTTCGTGGGCTGCGCAGGTGGCGGAGACAGCACTTTGACGCTGCCAATCACCAGGACTCCTGCTGCCGAGGGTCTTGTCCCCAAAAAGGTTGTGGTGTCAGGCTTGTTGGGTGGCCACTCTGGCTTGGATATCGCCAAGGCGAAGGGAAATGCCATCAAGGTCCTTGCAAGGGCTTTGGCTGCGGCTGGCGCCTTTGAAGGCAAGCTGAAAATCGCCTGTTTTGAAGGCGGCAGCAAGCGCAACGCCATCCCCAGGGAAGCTGTTGCGTGTGTGTGGATTAAAAAGGACTGCGGCGACAAGCTGGAAGCAGCGATAGGCGACTTCAACAAGGAAATAGCCAAGGAGCTGGGCCTTTCAGATCCTGGCGTCAAAATCGTTGTCGAAAACTGTGATTGTACTGAAGCCCCAATCGACCAAGGCGAAACGTTGTTGAGACTGTTGCTGGCACTGCCCCACGGGCCGCTGGTAATGAGCCAAGATATCCCCGGCTTGGTAGATACCTCTACGAACTTGGCCATCGTAACTATTTCTGACAACGAGGCCAAGATCCTGTGCAACAGCCGTTCACTGGTGGCATCGGCTATGGAATCGGTGCGCCAGTCTATGAAGGCCGCGGTTGAACTGGCTGGAGGAACTGCTGAACTGACCGGGGCATACCCTGGATGGCGTCCAAACATGAATTCGAAAATTCTGGCCACCGCCAAGGAAGTGTGGAAGAAGCGAACAGGCAAGGATCCCCTGGTGACTGCAATTCACGCTGGGCTTGAGTGTGGAGTCCTGGGTGAGCGTCTTCCAGGAATGGACACGATCTCCGTTGGACCAGACATCAGGGGTGCACATAGCCCAGATGAGCAAGTGTCCATCTCCTCAACTGCCCGTTTTTATGATTATCTTAAGGCAATTTTGGCACACGTAGCCGGGTAAACTCCAAAGCCAGCATCTAGCTAAACAAGTTTAGTTGTTCTTTATCAACCAAGGCGTGGGCTGAAATCCCCTGCTTACTTAATAAGGCGGCCACTGAACTTGCCCCTGGCCCAACTGTGTAGACTGTTTTTGGTTTAGTTATCCCAACAAATTCCAGCACTTCAGAAGAGCTGAGCAAACTACTATATCTTATCGAATGACCAGACACCGCATTTGGATCAGCAGCATTTTCAAAAAGCAAAATCAATTCCAAGTCTTTGGCAGCCCTTGCAATCGTGGGTGATCGACGAAGGTTTAAAGGCCAGACAATAGCGTTTGCCCCAGCCTTGATCTCACCAACTTGACTAACTGGGCCTGGATCAAAGCCTAACTGCCGGAATTCTTTAGACACCTTGTAAATGCTTCGATGGGCGGCTACTGGAATCCCATTGTCAAAAAGGGCTTTAATAACCTGCTGGGCCTTTCCAACTGGTGGCGCCATAAACACAGGGCTTTTGCCTGCGTTAAGTACCGCTTTCGCCCTATCCACGACCTCGGACAAGGCCTGCTCGCGGTTGGGATGTGAAGCGTCGCCAACCCTAATCACCAAAGTCGGAGCCTCAACAAAGACAGGGCCAGGAGCCAATTCGCCACCCCTTAAGTTTAGATGAGACACATACAAAAAAGGCTGCCCTGCCCCTTGCACTAACAGCTGAGCCGCCCCCGGAATATAGCCTGCAGGGAACATGGTCAACTCAAGCTCACCAAGCGCAAACGGCCGCATGTATGGCGCTACAAGGGCCTGAAATTTAGGACTATTCACCCTCATCAAGCCCCTGGTCAATTCCGAACAAATGGCTCGCCCTGCCCTCGCGACACCTGGAACAGCAGCACTGGAAACAAACGTCAAATCGTGACGATGAACAGCGTCCAGCCTGAGAATGGAACCGACTAGGCCCAGTCCCTGCTTAACATCGAACCGTAATTGGGACATTAGTTAGCCTCTATCAAGGGCATTTTTATGGTGAAGCTGGTTCCGACCCCTGGCTTACTTTTAACCGAGATATGGCCTTGCACCTCTTTAGCAACTTGGGCTACGGTGGCAAGCCCAAGCCCAGTACCTCTTGGTTTTGTGGTGTAAAAAACGTCTAAAATGCGATCAATCTCTTCTGGGGGGATACCGCACCCATCATCTTCAAAGGTGATATCAACCCAAGGCTGTGAATCTTCGATGTAGGTCTTTGAAATAATTTTAAGAACCCCACCCTTTGACATCGCTTCAAGGGAGTTTTTGGTCAGATTCATGAATGCCCTGTGCATACGGTCAGGGTCACCTTTGACAAACAAACCAGGCTCCACAAGTGAAACAATCTCATAGCCTTCCAAGTTTACAAGGCTCGACAACAACGAGATCATGTTTGAAATTACAGACCGTAAATCAATGTCACGGATTTGGCCCACTTTAGGACGGGCGAAATACAAAAGGTCTGTAATCCATTCATTAAGGCGATCTATTTCGCGCACAACTATTTCCAAGGCCTGCTCATCATCAGGCTGAAGATTTCCAGCCATCTTTATCATCTGGGCCGAGGCAGACATAGCCGCCAACGGATTGCGAATCTCGTGGGCTACAACAGAGGAAAGTTTTCCCAAGGTAGCCAATCGCTCCTCAGCCTTCATCTTGGCTTGAAGCTGCTTTATCGCCGTCACGTTTTGTACGCTTATGATTCTTCCTATCATTTCCCCAGACTTTGATATCAGTGGCGAAGTAGATACCCGCAACCACTTTTCAACACCGTCAGACATAGATTTCAGCTCAAAATCTTCGGCAGGTTCCCTTTCCATAGGCGCTCTAAACTCGGGGACAACGTCAAAAAGATGCATGCCTTGGACTCGTACGGTCTCGAGATTTAGCAAAGACTGCGCGGCCCTGTTGATGTGCAAAATACGATAATCCAGCCGACATGAAACAATGCCAGTTTCGACCGAAGCTAAAATACTTTCATGCAGCTGCTTCAGGTCTTCAAGAGTTGTACGATAGCCTTCCCGCTCAATATCCGATTTTCGCAATTGTTCCGCTAGATAAGAAGATAAAACACCAATGCCTGCGAATGCCGCGGAGTTCAGCACCACCGAATACAAGACATCATTAAACGAGGACCTTTTTAGGACCCCATCCAAAAAGCTGGGCATAACAAAATTGCCAAGCTCAAACTGGGCCACTCCCAGTAGCATCAAAAACGATATAGCTATGGAAATAAGTGTACCAGCCCTTCCAAGCACTATCCCGGCAACAACGATGTTCAAACTATAGAAAAAGGTAAAAGCTGAGCCACTGCCTCCAGTTACAGTGATCATTGTGGTTGCAAAAATCGCGTCCTGGATCATCTGCATTATGGCAATGATATTCAGTGGTCGATTCGATCTGGCGGTAAGCAAAAACGGGAAATAAAGCGCTGATGGCACTGCAGCAATAAGTCCGACCCACATCAGAGTCGTTTGGACAGTATCGAGGATGGAACCAGTGGTATCTCCAACAAGAATGGCCGACGCAGTGACTAGCACCAGCATGGTTATCAAGCGCAGTGAAGACAACCACAAAAGCTTTGTTCGGGTCAAAGACCAGCCCCGATCATCTGCGTCGTCGTTACCTAAATGATGTCTGGTATTAGCAGCCGGAGTAAAATCGCCAGATGAAAGATCCACCCAATCGCTTGTTTGCCCCTTCCCCATTTGTTGATCTTCTACCGTCCTACTAGCCGCCCGACAGGTTGTCTGCCATGCCAAAGATAGGCAGGTACATTGCTATAAGAACAAACCCAACCATGCCACCAATCACGATCATCATCATTGGCTCAATTAAAGAGGTGATAGCATCAACTGAAGCATCAACTTCGTCGTCATAGAAGTCTGCAATCTTGCTTAACATAACGTCCATTGCACCGGTCTGCTCACCAACACCAATCATCTGGACAACCATTTTTGGGAATATCTTGGTCTCTTCAAGAGGACCTGCAATGTTTTTACCTTCCGCGACCTTAGAGCGGACGAACATGACGCCTTCCTCGATAATCTTGTTTCCAGCGGAGTTCGCCACGACTTCAAGACCATCGAGAATGGGAACACCGGCAGATACCAACGTCCCAAGCGTCCTGGTAAACCTAGCGATGGCCGCTTTTCTGACCAGGGTCCCAAATACAGGCAATTTCAGCAACATTAGATCAAGAAGTCTGCCTCCAAACTTGGAGCGCTTAAACATAATGAATGCGACGACAAGGGCGACCGAGATCAAGGTAATCCAAGGCAGTCGGTCAATAAAAGTGTTGGACATGTTGACAACCAACTGCGTCATAGCAGGCAACTCACGATTACCAACACTTTGGAACATCCCCGCGAAGGAAGGAATGACCTTCCACAACATGACGACCATGATGCCGCCAGCTGCTATCAAGACGAAGGCTGGGTATTTGAGGGCACTGGCAACCTTCTGCTTTGTTTTCATCGACTTTTCGACGTACTGGGCCAACCTGTTCAAGATGGTGTCCAAGATACCACCGACCTCACCGGCTGCAACGAGGCTGACAAACAGCGTGTCGAAAACTTTGGGGTACTTTTTTAACGACTCGGCCAGGGTCGAACCTTGCTCTACTTGAGCCTTTACCCCATAAATGACCTCCTGGAAGTCACGGTCAGGTTCCTGACTGGCCAAGATGTCCAGACACTGAACCAGAGGCAGGCCAGCGTCAATCATGGTCGAAAGCTGTCTGGTAAAAACAACCAGCGTCTTGGTCTTGACCCCACCTAGCCTCGGCAGTCGAATCTCGATGGAGCCCAAGGATCTTTTAACCGAGCTAGCCGTAATGCCAGATTGACGCAGCTTGGCCTCTGCTTCAGCCTTGTTGGCGGCGTCAACCACACCCTTTCTTAACTGGCCCTCCCTGGTGGTACCTTCCCAGGCAAATTTCATGGGAACCTCCCTATTCTATAGGCCACTTTGAGCCAACATCTGCATAAACTCTTCAAGATCCCCAGCCCTAGCAATGGCTTCATCCCTGGAGATCAGGCGATCACGCAAAAGCTTCAACAGGTGCTGATTCATGGTTTGCATTCCAAACTTGCTTTGCCCCATCTGCATCTGCGGGTATAGCTGATGTGACTTGCCTTCGCGGATTAAGTTTCGAATGGCCGGATTTGGAACCATCAACTCTATCGCCAGGATCCGGCCTCTACCGTCTGCACGAGGCAACAGCTGCTGACAGATGATACCTTCCAAAACAAATGACAGCTGAGTTCTGACCCTGTCTTGCTGGTCAGCTGGAAACAGGTCTATCGCACGGTGCAAAGTCTGGACTGTGCTGTTTGTGTGTAGAGTCGACATCACCAAGTGCCCAGTCTCTGACAGCCGCAACGCCGTTTCCATGGTCTCAGTGTCTCGAATCTCACCCACCAAGACGACATCCGGGTCTTGGCGCATAACATAGCGAAGCGCTTGTGCAAATCCTTCAGTATCAGATCCAACTTCTCTCTGATTTACGATGCAGCTTTTGTGTTGGTGCAGGTACTCAATCGGGTCTTCAATGGTGATTATATGGCCTCGACGCTTGGTATTAATGACATCAACCATGGATGCCAGAGTCGTCGACTTACCAGACCCAGTAGGCCCAGTCACCAAAATCAGCCCCCTGGGGCGCTCGACCATCTGAGAAACGACCGGGGGAAGTCCAATTTCCTGAAAAGACAAAATCCTTGAAGGAATCTGGCGTAAAGCACCAGCAACACTGCCCCTTTGCCTGAAAAAATTCGCCCTAAATCGGCTGATACCCCGCCACTGAAAAGACAGGTCTATCTCGTTAAATTCTTCAAACTTCTTTCTTTGGGCATCAGTCAGAACACCGTAACAAAGTCGCTGAGTATCGGCTGGAGACAAGGGGGGAACCTTCACTGGATACAGCAGCCCGTCCACCCTCAATTGAGGAGGAGAACCCACGGTCAAATGCAGGTCAGAGGCATTTTTTTCAACCATCACCTGAAGCAGCTGATGGATATCCAAGTTAGATTGGCCTCGTTTGCCTGCCGAATCCTGGCTCATCATTGCAAACCTAATCGGCGCGTGTCACACGCACCACCTCATCAATCGTAGTTGCCCCAGCCTTAACCTTTGCAAGGCCGGCCATTCGCAGGGTCATCATTCCAAGCCTTACGGCCTCGCGCTTCAACTCAAGAGCTGAATATCCTTGCAGAATATACTCCTTCAACTCATCAAAAATTGGCATAATCTCGTAAAGCCCCGTTCGCCCCTTGTAGCCAGTATCGTTGCAAACCCGACAACCTTTTCCCTTCATGGGGACCACGGTGGCAGCCTCTTCTTCCGTAAATCCAAGCTCCAAGAGCGTCTTTGTGGGAACCTCGATAGGCTCACGGCATTCCTTACAGATTCGCCTGACCAGACGCTGGGCGGCAATCAAGTTCAAAGTAGCAGTCAAAAGGAAGGGTTCCACACCCATGTTCAACAGACGGTTAACGGTGGAGGGGGCATCGTTGGTGTGCAGAGTCGAAAGGACCAAGTGTCCAGTCAACGCGGCTTTGACCGCAGTTTCAGCTGTTTCAAAGTCCCGAATCTCCCCGACCATGATGATGTCTGGGTCCTGACGCAAAAATGAACGCAGCGCTGCAGCAAATGACAGCCCGATTTCTTCCCTAACGTGCACCTGGTTTACCCCAGGGATGTTCATTTCAACCGGGTCCTCAGCCGTAGAGATGTTGTCCTTAGGGGTGTTTAGCTCAGACAACGCAGAGTACAGCGTCGTAGTTTTTCCAGAACCCGTAGGGCCAGTTACCAAGACCATTCCCCAGGGCTGATGAATGGCCTCGCGAAAATACTTAAGCGGACGCTCTTCAAAGCCAATGACCCCCAAGTCAAGGTTAAGCGCTGACTTATCCAAGATTCGCAAAACGACCTTTTCGCCAAACAGACAGGGCAAAACAGACACTCGGAAGTCGACCTCTTTTTGGCGTCCCATAACGATTCGAATACGGCCGTCCTGGGGAAGTCGCCGCTCGGCGATGTCCAACTGGGCCATAATTTTCAAGCGGCTGGTGATGGCGTTACGCAGCTTCAAAGGCGGCTTCATGATTTCATACAGGACGCCGTCCATGCGATAGCGGACTCGGAAATCCTTTTCGTAGGCCTCAATGTGAATATCTGATGCTTGGCGATTGACCGCGTCCACCAGGATCATGTTGACCAAGCGAACAACTGGCGCTTCTTCGGTCGCTTCTCTTAGATGGTCAAGGTCTTCTTCGTCTTCTTCGTCTATGTACTCGGCGGTTCCACCGTCCATTTCAGCGATTTCACTGAAAACGGTACGCAGGGCATCGTCGTAGTCAGTCTTGCCATAATAACGTTCCAAGGCGGCAATGATTGAGGTTTCAGAAGCAACGACGACCTCGACATTAAGACCTGTCAGGAATTTGATGTCGTCCATCGCGTAGATGTTGCCTGGATCACTCATCGCGACGATCAAGGTGGCTCCTTGACGAGCAATTGGGACCAATTTGTGGCGCTGGGCAACGTCCTTGGTCACCAACTTGATGACATCGTCAGAGATCTCCATCTCGTCGAGATTGATGGATGGAACTCCGTATTGTCTGGATAAAAAGTTTATTAACTGGCTTTCTTCCAGGTAGCCAAGCTTCGCCAAGGTGTGGGTAACGTTTTCACCGCTGGCGCGAACCCTTTCGGCCTCCTCCAACTGTTTGACGTTGACTAACTTTTCCCTAAGCAGGATGTCTCCCACTGATGAGCTACGTTCAGGCCTTGCCGGTAAAAAATCGGTACTTCCAGTTGAACGAGCGTTATCTTGAGGTTTGTTCGGGTCATTTGGCATACAGCAGCCTCATTGAAAGTTCTAAAACCAGCTGGCGACATTGTAGTTTGGGCAGGGATCGGTGTCAATTTAAGGATTGGGGGCGGGACAAAGGCGGCGGGGGCAGGGGCAGGCGCAGGATCAGGGACAGGGGCAGGGACGGGGGCGGAGGCGGGAACAGGGGTGGAATTGCCACCATCAAATGCCGTTTTCAGGCCCAAAACAGCTTGACAAAAGTAAGCGCTACAAATAGACTCCCGGCCGTGGAGCGAACCAGCAAAAGTACCTGATTCGCTTGATATTTCCCCATGTAACGGGCCCGCGCCCATTGGCAAACCGCCCAAAGGAGACAAACAACGATGACCAAGCGACGTATGATCACCGTCGACGGTAACGAAGCGACGGCATCTGTGGCACACCGCACTAGTGAGGTTGTCGCCATCTACCCCATTACCCCGTCGTCCAATATGGGCGAATGGGCAGACGAATGGTCAGCCCAAGGCCGCAAAAACATTTGGGGCCAGGTACCTTCAGTTTCAGAAATGCAATCTGAAGGCGGCGCTGCCGGTGCAGTCCATGGCGCCCTCCAAGCAGGTGCCCTGACGACCACCTTCACTGCCTCCCAGGGGCTTTTGCTGATGATCCCCAACATGCTGAAGATTGCTGGCGAGCTCACTGCTTTCGCCATGCACGTCTCGGCAAGAACCTTGGCAACCCACGCGCTGTCGATTTTTGGAGACCACAGTGACGTTATGGGATGCCGCAATACTGGCTTTGCGATGCTTTCATCTGGCACCGTCCAGGAGGCACACGACTTTGCGGCAATCGTGCAAGGCGCCACACTGCGCTCACGAGTACCCTTCCTGCACTTCTTCGATGGTTTCAGAACCTCCCACGAAGTCCAGAAAATCGAAGAGTTGACTGACGATGACCTGCGTTCACTGGTAACCGACGACTTGGTCGCAGCTCATCGCGCCAGGGCAATGACCCCCGACAAGCCAATTCTTCGTGGCACAGCCCAAAACCCGGATACCTTCTTCCAGTCCAGGGAAGCTGGCAACAAGTTCTATAACGCCTGCCCAGCTATCGTGCAGGCTGAAATGGACCGTTTTGCCAAGCTGACTGGGCGCCAGTACAAACTGTTTGACTACTACGGACACGCTGAGGCTGACCGCGTTGTCATGTTGATGGGCTCAGCCGCTGGGGCCACCAAAGAATATGTGGACTGGGCAAACGCCCGCGGTGAAAAGCTTGGGGTCGTCATTGTCCGCCTTTATCGGCCATTTGACGTTGCGGCTTTGATCGCGGCCCTGCCAACAACGGTTAAATCCATAGCAGTACTTGACAGGACCAAGGAACCTGGAGCGTTGGGCGAGCCTCTGTTCCTGGATGTCGTTGCAGCCCTGCACAGCGCACGAGCCGCTGGCACCACCCCATTTGCCAAGGATCCAGTGGTAATTGGCGGACGTTATGGTTTGTCCTCCAAGGAATTTACCCCCGCCATGGTCAAGGCCGTCTTTGACGAACTTGGCAAAAAAGATCCAAAATCAACGTTCACCGTTGGAATCAACGATGACGTTACCAACCTGTCTTTGGACTTTGATGAAGACTTTGACATTGAGCCCGATGACGTTGTGCGAGCCGTTTTCTTTGGCCTAGGTTCTGATGGTACTGTCGGCGCCAACAAAAACAGCATCAAGATCATTGCTGAAGAAACAGATAACTGGGGTCAGGGCTACTTTGTTTACGACTCGAAAAAGGCTGGCGCTATCACCATCAGCCACCTTCGATTTGGCCCACGCCCAATCAATGGAGCCTACCAGATTCGCAAGGCTAACTTCGTGGCCTGTCACCAGTACACCTTCTTAGACAAATACGACATGCTGGGCATGGCTGCCAAAGGTGCGACATTCCTGCTTAATAGCCCCTACTCTGCTGATGAGGTCTGGGACCATCTGCCATTGGAAGTGCAACAAGACATCATCAAAAAGGAACTGAAGCTGTTTGTAATCGACGCATACGCCGTTGCCAGGGACACTGGAATGGGCGTCCGTATCAACACAATCATGCAGACCTGTTTCTTTGCCATTTCTGGCGTGTTGCCACGAGATGAGGCTATCAAGCAGATTAAAAACGCCATCGAGAAGACCTACGGCAAAAAAGGTGAGGTCATCGTCAAGAAGAACTTCCTGGCCGTTGATCACACCTTGTCACATCTGTACGCAGTAAAGATTCCGAGCAAGGTGACCACTGATCGCCGTCGTCCTCCGACTGTATCGGATAAGGCACCTGATTTCGTGAAAAACGTGTCTGCCGTCATGATGGCCAATAAGGGTGATGACCTGCCTGTCAGCGTGTTCCCGCAGGACGGTACTTGGCCAACAGCCACAACCCAATGGGAAAAGCGAAATATCGCCCTGGAAATCCCAGTGTGGACCCCTGAAATGTGCACCCAATGCAACAAGTGCGCAATCATTTGCCCCCACGCCGCGATTCGGCCAAAGGTTTTTGATGCCAAGTACTTGGACGGTGCTCCAGAAAGCTTCAAGTCAATCGACTACAAGGCACCTGACTTTAAGGGCCAGAAATACGCCCTGCAGATCGCGCCTGAGGACTGTACAGGCTGTGGTCTTTGCGTGGTGGTATGCCCTGTCAAGGACAAGGCGGATCCAAAGCGCAAAACCATCAACATGGAACCGCAGATGCCGCTGCGTGAGCAAGAAGCTCGTAACTACGAGTTTTTCTTGAGCATTCCAGACCCTGACCGCACCAAACTGAAGGCAAACGTCAAGGGGACTCAGTTCATGCGCCCACTGTTTGAGTACAGCGGTGCCTGTGCTGGATGTGGGGAAACACCCTACGTCAAGTTGCTGACCCAGATGTTTGGCGATCGTGCGCTGATCGCCAACGCAACTGGTTGTTCATCGATTTATGGCGGAAACCTGCCAACCACGCCATACGCCCAGAATGCTGATGGCCGTGGCCCGACTTGGAACAACAGCTTGTTCGAGGACAACGCCGAATTTGGGTTTGGCTACAGGCTGGCTATTGATAATCACAAGGAACAGGCAGAGATTCTGCTTAACAAAATGGCAGACAAGATCGGTCAAGAGTTGGTGACTGCCATTTTAGAGGCCGACCAGTCCTCAGAGGCTGGCCTGCAGGAACAGCGCGCTCGCATCGAAGAACTGCGCAAAGCCTTGAAGAACATCAACACACCAGAGGCTGCTAGGCTTGACCTTTTGGCAGATTATCTGGTTAAAAAATCAGTGTGGATTCTGGGTGGCGACGGCTGGGCTTATGACATCGGCTACGGTGGCCTGGACCACGTCCTGGCTCAAGGTCGCGATGTCAACATCCTGGTCTTGGACACCGAAGTTTACTCAAACACTGGTGGACAGGCCTCCAAGTCCACTCCAATGGGAGCATCAGCCAAGTTTGCAATGGCTGGAAAGGAAATCGGCAAGAAGGACTTGGCAATGATGGCCATGGCCTATGGTAATGTCTACGTGGCCAAGGTCGCCATGGGGGCCAAGGATGCCCAGACGGTCCGGGCTTTCCAGGAGGCTGAAAGCTATCCAGGCACCTCAATTATCATTGCCTATAGCCACTGCATCGCCCATGGAATTGACATGCTAAACGGTCCAAACCAGCAAAAACTGGCTGTGGAATCTGGTCACTGGCCACTGTTCCGCTGGGATCCGCGACGCATGGCAGAAGGGCAAAGCCCACTGCAGATGGATAGTGGTGAGCCAACCATGTCGATAGCCGACTATGCGCGAAACGAAACTCGTTACCGCATGGTTGAAAGGGCCAATCCTTCGCGATTCAATCGCTTGATGACCCAGGCTCAAAAGGAGACGACTAACAGATTCGCCGTTTACCAGCAGTTGGCGGCGATGTATCTTCCGACTGCGGACAAGGACTCTTCTGAGCCGGCGTCCTAGGTGGAATTTGTTTGAGATGATCGACTGATCACAACGGAGGGTAATATGGACCTTTCAACAAAGTATCTTGGCCTGGACCTGCCCCATCCAATCACCGTTGGGGCTTCTCCACTGGTTGATGATTTGGACCAAGTGCGACGCCTGGAAGACGCAGGGGCCGCAGCTATTGTCATGCACAGCCTCTTTGAAGAGCAACTAATCCGAGAGCAGATCGGGACGGTTGAAAGCATGGAGCTGCATGCAAACTCCTTCGCGGAGGCGCAGTCTTATTTCCCGGAGCCCCTTGAGTATCGTTTGGGACCAGAGGCTTACCTTGAGCAGATTATGAAGGTAAAACAACTGGTTTCTTGCCCAGTTATCGGCTCTTTGAACGGCTCAAGTGGAGAAGGCTGGGTCGAGTATGCCAAGGAAATCGAAAAGGCTGGGGCTGATGCTTTGGAGCTGAATATTTACTATGTTGCCAAAGCCTTTGAGGTGGACGCAGCTTTAGTTGAGCGTCGTATCCTAGAAATCGTATCCCAGGTAAAATCGGCCATCAACATTCCAGTGGCCGTAAAGCTGTCTCCTTACCTGACCGCGCTTAGAAACTTCGCAGTTTCGTTGGTCAAGGCGGGTGCGTCAGGTTTGGTGCTATTTAACCGCTTCTACCAGCCAGACATCGACATCGAGGAATTGGAGGCAGTGCCGACTTTGAAGCTGTCTGATTCTTCAGAGCTGCTGCTGCGTCTGCGATGGACTGCCATCCTGCATAAGCAGATTGACGCTTCGATTGCGATTACTGGTGGGGTGCATACTGGGGCTGACGCGATCAAGGCTGTCATGGCTGGCGCTGACTCGGTTCAGATAGTTTCGGCAGCGCTGCAAAACGGGCCAGAAGTGATCAAGACCATCCGAGAGGACATGAAGGCTTGGATGCAGAAAAAAGAGTACGAGTCACTGACCCAAATGAAAGGCAGCATGAGCCTGCTAAAAAGCCCCAATCCCGAGGCCTTTGAGCGGGCAAACTACATGCGCATCCTGGCCGGCTGGCGCTAGGCGGGGGGCAGGGACAGGGACAGGAGGCAGGGACGGGGGCGGGATAGAAGTTCAGACCCAGGCGCTGGTCAGACACTGTTTTTTTATTGACTTCCACACCAAAAATTCACTAGCATTTTCCTAACGTCTTTTTTCAGGGGGAACGCATGTCGTTATCAAGAATTACTAAGTTGTTAGTGATTGCGTCCGTACTGGCGCTGGGGTGTCCAGGTTCAGAAGATCCGGCGACGGACGACGGGACTCCACCTGCCAACGACAACGGGATGCCGGAATCTGAGGAGTGTGGAGAGGCTTTAAACCCAATGTGTAAGACAAATGCTTGCACCACACCTTCAGGAGACTATGGTCTGTGCCGTCTCGACAGCAAGCTGAATTGCATATGCAGTGACAAAGATTCTGTTGTGCAGGATCCATGTGTCATAGGCAATAACCCGCAGTGTGAACCAAAGGATTGTGTGACCGAGGAAGGTTTACCTGGCAAGTGCACAAGATATAAGGAGGGGTTTTGTTACTGTGAACCTGAAGAAAATCCAGTGGATCCAGATAAAGACCCTTGTGGTGAAAAGCTGAATCCAGAATGTAAACCTGAAAGATGCCCGATGGCCAACGGGAAAGAGGGGATCTGCATAATGGTTGCCGCCGAGTGCATCTGCGATGAGCCGGAGGACCCTAAGGACCCATGTGGTGAAAAGCTGAATCCAGAATGTAAACCTGAAAGATGCCCGATGGCCAACGGGAAAGAGGGGATCTGCATAATGGTTGCCGCCGAGTGCATCTGCGATGAGCCAGAGGACCCTAAGGACCCATGTGGTGAAAAGCTGAATCCAGAATGTAAACCTGAAAGATGCCCGATGGCCAACGGGAAAGAGGGGATCTGCATAATGGTTGCCGCCGAGTGCATCTGCGATGAGCCAGAGGACCCTAAGGACCCATGTGGTAAGGAGCTGAATCCTGAATGTAGGCCTGACAAATGCACGATGACCAACGGAGTTGAAGGAATCTGCACACGGACAGATGCCGGCGACTGCATCTGCGACGAGCCAGAGGCCCCAACTGACCCATGTGGCGCAGTGCTAAATCCAAGGTGTTCGCCTGAAGCATGCAAAATGGCCGATGGAACTGATGGAATTTGCAAACTGAACGCTGCCAACGACTGCATCTGCGATGAGCCAGAGGACCCAACCAACCCATGTGGTTCAGTGCTAAATCCAAGGTGTTCGCCTGAAGCGTGCAAAATGGCCAATGGAACTGAGGGAATCTGCAAACTGAACGCTGCCAACGAATGCATCTGCGACGAGCCAGAGGCCCCAACTGACCCATGTGGCGCAGTGCTAAATCCAAGGTGTTCGCCTGAAGCGTGCAAAATGGCTGATGGAACTGAGGGAATTTGCAAACTGAACGCTGCCAACGAATGCATCTGCGATGAGCCAGAGGACCCTAACGACCCATGTGGCGCAGTGCTAAATCCAAGGTGTTCGCCTGAAGCATGCAAAATGGCCGATGGAGTTGAGGGAATCTGCATACGGACAGATGCTGGCGACTGCATCTGCGATGAGCCAGAGGACCCTAACGACCCATGTGGCTCAGTGCTAAATCCAAGGTGTTCGCCTGAAGCATGCAAAATGGCCAATGGAACTGAGGGAATTTGCAAACTGAACGCTGCCAACGAATGCATCTGCGATGAGCCAGAGGACCCAACCGACCCATGTGGCGCAGTGCTAAATCCAAGGTGTTCGCCTGAAGCATGCAAAATGGCCAATGGAACTGAGGGAATCTGTAAACGGACAGATGCTGGCGACTGCATCTGCGACGAGCCAGAGGACCCTAACGACCCATGTGGCTCAGTGCTAAATCCAAGGTGTTCGCCTGAAAAATGTGAATTGGCCAATGGCGATGTTGGGATTTGCCGTTTGAACGCCAAGGATGATTGTCTATGTGTTGATGATAATCCTTGTGGGGAAGCGCTGAATCCAGTCTGTGCACCCGTTACTTGCCAAATGTCTGATGGCACAAGAGGCAAGTGCCAAGTATCCAAAGACCTCGAATGCCTGTGCGAAGATCCTGGCACCGTACCTGAAGATCCATGTGGATCTATTGCTAATCCTAAGTGCACAGCAGACCCATGTGAGACAACCGCTGGCACGCCGGGAACATGTGAGTACCAGGAACGAATGTGCTTATGTTTGGAAACTACTCAGGATGAACCGTGCTCCGATTTAATCAATCCCAAATGCACACCCGACACCTGCGAAACCGACAACGGATTGAAAGGTAGTTGTGCTACTCGATCTGTGGAACCCATGGGGCCCCAATGTCTTTGCCTAGCCTTACCGGATGCCTGCAAAGAGGCTTTCGATTGTGTGGAACTTGAATGGACTGTCAAATGCTACGGCAGATGGGAATGCGTATCAGGCAAATGCGAACCTACCTGCGAACAAGTATATTGTGGTAACGGTAGCTGCGAACCAGAGTTTGGGGAAAGCAGAACGTCCTGCCCAACAGACTGTGAAGATTACTGTTTCAAAAACGATGACTGCTTAGAAGGTTCCTTCTGTGAGTATCCTGATGGTCAGTGCAAGGCACCTGGCAAGTGCCAGAGAAAACCAGTTAGATGCTCTGATACTAATGATCCTGTCTGTGGATGTGATGACCAAACCTATCAAAACTCGTGCATGGCAGGCATGGCCGGTGTAAGCATTTTGGCTCTAGGCGAATGTCCTTCCCCCACACCCTGATCATGTCTCCGATTTCTAGCCCAGATTTAATGTCATAAGCAGCGTATTTAGCCTCGAATAGGATCAGCAGCATAGTGGACAAATTGGCTTTTGTGCGGATAATTCACTAGCATTACTTCGATGGTTTTTTTGGGAGGAAGATATGTCATTCTCAAGATTTACAAAGCTTTTAATAGTGGTATCCGTACTAGGATTGGGTTGTTCAGGCCCATCGGAACCAACCCTGAACAACGATACCGAGCCAACAAACGACAACGGCGCGGTTGAATCTCGTGAGTGCGGGGAAATCTTAAACCCAACATGCCAGTCAAACAACTGCAAGTTACCATCAGGTGGCTACGGTCTGTGCCACCTCGACAGCAAGCTTAATTGTGTATGTGACGAAAAGGACGATGTTACTAATGACCCCTGCATCCCCATCAATAACCCAAGGTGCGAACCAAAGAGCTGTGAAACCGAGGATGGTTTACTGGGTAAGTGCTCAAAGTTCAACGAAGAGCTTTGCTACTGTAATCCTTCCGAAACTCCGGAGGATCCAGACAAGAACCCTTGCGGTAAGACATTGAATCCCGAATGTAATCCTGATAAATGCAAGATGACTGGCGGGGAAGACGGAAAATGCACCCTGACCGCTGATAACGAGTGCATCTGTGACAAAGAAGAAGGTGAACCAGAACCAGACAAGGACCCATGCGGTAAGACGCTGAATCCCGAATGCAATCCTGATAAATGCGAGATGCCTGGCGGAGAAGAAGGAAAATGCACCTTGACCGCTGATAACGAGTGCATCTGCGACAAAGATGAAGGTGAACCAGATCCAGACAAGGACCCATGTGGCGAAGAGTTGAACCCGGAGTGTAGGGAAGACATATGCGACCTTCCTGATGAAACTAAAGGCTTCTGCCAAATGGATGGGGAAAGTTGCATTTGCGCTCCATTGCCGGATGAGCACCCCTGCGGTGAACTCCTGAATCCGGTGTGCGATCCAGCTGAATGCACCCTTCCAGACAATGAAAAAGGCATTTGCGAGCTTGACTTGGCTGGCGAGGACGAGGCATGCGTTTGCACCAAGATAGACCCTTGTGGAAGAGGCGTAAATGCGATGTGCTCACCTGTTAAGTGCCTGATGCATAATGGCCTAGAAGGCAGATGCGGTAGGTCTTCAGCCCTTGATTGCGACTGCCAAGACTCTAGCGTAA
>Ga0255347_1001839_pt1 | contig 32059 bp, 21 predicted proteins | sample wastewater_treat_2_FD_192479 | JGI IMG/M metagenome (GOLD analysis project Ga0255347, IMG submission 192479) | Wastewater microbial communities from Lulu Island WWTP, Vancouver, Canada - plant24 | ecosystem: Engineered > WWTP > Wastewater > Unclassified | place: Canada: Vancouver, British... | reverse complement strand
TCTATATTGAGACTCGTTAGGTTTAAACTGACACCCAAAGCTGCAAGTTGTGACACAAGGGGAAAGTGGGGATAAGGCTTTGATTGGTGTCAAGATACGATGGACTGGCTTTGGAAATGTCCAAGCGCCTGTTTGGACGTTTTTGGACTGTTTGCTGACACTATTACTGCAAATTGGCGAGGCGTTTGGACAGGCTTTGGAAAGAGCAGTTGGGAAATCGGAACTTTGAAATTAGAAAAAGCGCAATTGGAGTGCGATTGTGCCGATCAGGAAAGCTCCGTAATTCCAATCTGAGTCTAAAACCAGAACCGGGTAGTCTATATTAAATGGTTGGAGGATAATCTGTTGCCTGTGGTGGTCGATCTGCACCTTTTTGATGGTGAGGCCGTCGTCAGTCCTTACAACTGCAATTTTACCATCGGCATTTTCCCAGCTTAGATTGCTTTTAATGACCACGATGTCCTCATGCTGGATCACGGGCTCCATACTCTGTCCATTTACTTGAAAGACAGTGTATTGCTTGGGATTGCCGGGCAGGAATGAGACCGGCAACTGAATCTGCCCCATTTGACTCCACTCGTCTTTGATCTCCATCGGAGGTCCGGCAGCGATCTCACCCACGATGGGAAAGGTAATAGATCTAGTTGGATCGAAGTCCTGATTGGTTATTGGATGCAGGATTGGAGAGATGATGGTAGGGTTTATTGTTGTATCTGGATTGTTTAGGTTTGTTGGTACCTGATTGTCTTGGATGAGCTCCTGGAACTCATCCTTAGCATACATGGAGCCGTTTCCCGTAAAGAGCCAATGAAGGTTGATCTGATCTTTGGAGAGGGCTTCTAAGAACTCAGGATCGGGATATCTTTCGTTTAGTTTGTATCTTGACAGAGAGGCACGGGAGATGCCATACTTGTTGGCAAACTGGTAATCCTTGAGGCGCATTGCCTTAATCACCAGGCTAAGGCGTTGTCCGATAGTCGGTTTATTAATCGTGAACTCCTTATAGAAACTTTGCTATTGACTATATCCGCATGGCTGCAAGATTAGTTCCAGATGCCATTCTGCTGCAAGGCGGTTTGGAGTCAATACTAAAGATTATAGTGTGACCCAGGTGGATTATAAAGTATTGCCGGAGAATGCGTAAGAAAGCTGGCAAACTCACAGAAAGGACTTCCCAAGGTTCTGCGCTTGTGGTTCTTAGCACCCTACTAAATACATAAGAGAGGTGTAGAATGACTAGCAAGAAACGCTGCCAAGCGGAAGTGCAGAATCGAGCGAATCAGGGCAATGTCCAAGCGGGTGCCCCTGTCCAAGCGGGGGTAGGCATGAGGCTTAACTCATTGATAACTATGATGAGAGGCCAAAATGTCCAAGCGCTTGAGCGCATTTTTCAGGAAAACAGACTGAAATGTCCAAGTGGGTCGCAGTATTTAAAGGATTTGGACATGGACATGAATGTGGATTTGATCTGGTTACCCATCGACAGGGTAGCGATGCTGCTGAACAAGAACCTGAAGACGATCAGAAGGATGGTGGATGCCGGGAAGCTAAGCTCCCTCAAACATCAGATACCCACCAAGAACGGAGCCACGATCAAGACCTTTGTGCTGGCAACCGAAGAGATCATTCAGGCGGAGTATGACAGATTCAGAGACAGCCTGCGCAAACCGGAGCTCTACTTTGAGGAAGAGATCGAAGTGGGAGTACACGCCTATCCCAGTGTATTCCTGGTCTACTATGATAATGGCAATGACCTGGCCTCGAAGATCAAGAACTCAGCAGGAGGTTCAGATGTTTCCCTATAATGGCAGACCGACTGAGGAGTTCCTGAGAGAATACCGCAATAAGCTGAATGAGCTGCAAGAACTGATGGAAAGCCAGGGATTGAAGCTGGAGATTAAGAGTGGAGGCAGATGTAAAGTGGCTCCAGAGGTGAGGGCTGGAGTTGGCAAGGTTAGTGGTGAAGATGATGCGACTGTCGATTATAGCTTCCTGCTCGCTTACCGCCAGCAATACAATGCCAAGGCCAAAGATGATAGTTTAGAGGATAACCTGGAGTCGGAGACGGCCTATGAGACTTTAGAGGATTATCAAGAGTTTGAGCGTAAACTCACACTGATCCACGAAGCCAAGGAAAATGGTGTAGTGATCGACTTCGGCAGTGACTTTCTTGATCTGGCTCCGGTGGAAGAGGAAAGGCTCTTATACAAGGAAGAGGCTCATCTCTATGGAAGGTTCTGCCAGGAAGTGATTCGCAGACTGTATGGAGCGGAATCCAAAGTACTGGCATGGAAACGGATCACCAGTGACTATAATGGCAAGAGACTGGTTCCGGAGTTGTATAACCTCAAAGGACCCAGGAAAGAGAGAGCGCTGCGGGAATGGTTACGCATCTACCATGAGACCAATCTCGATATGTATGCCCTAATCCACAAGAGTAAGGGTAAGTACAAAGAACGCAAGATCAGCTATCAGGAACAGCAATACCTGCTGCATCTGCTGCTCAATCCCAATCGCATCAAGATCGGTTCTGCTATCGTTAACCTCAAACAGATGAGCAGAAACGGGATTATTGAATCCCAGGCCAATGAACGGACCCTCAGACGTTGGTGCGAGGAATGGGCTGCCAGGCATCCGGCAGAATGGTACCAAGCCAGAGATGGCAGCAAGTTTGTCTCAGAGAATCTCATCAAGAGCATTATGAGAGATGACAGCACTCTGGAAGTGGGACAGGTCTGGGTGGCGGATGGACATACCCTGTCCTTCGATATCCTCAATCCCCAAACGGGAAGAGCCCAGCGCATGACGATGATCATGGTGATGGATTGGGCAAGCCGCTATCCGGTGGGAGCATCACTTGCCTTTACCGAAGATAGCCAGCATATCCTAACCGCCTTCCGCAATGGCTTCATCAATTGCACCCAGATCGCCGATAACAATAGTGGAACGATGGCTGTGCTACCCAAGTATGTCTATTTGGATAATGGCAAAGCCTTCCGAGCCAAACTCTTTCATGAGCAGTGGGAAGAGCATGATCTGAACAAGGAACTGGGTGGTATCTTCCCCAGGCTCAATATCGGAGTAAGATTCGCTGAGAGCTATAATGCTAAGGCTAAGATCATAGAGCGCTTCTTCAAGACCTTCCAGGAGCAGTTTGAGCGGTTCATCACCACTTTCAGAGGCGCATCGATTGACGATAAGCCCTCAGTTCTGCATCGCAATGAAGTCTGGGCTAAGAAGCTCTATACCGGTAAACCGCCCACCATTGAAGAAACGATGCAGATGATCGCCTTCTATGTGCGATTCTGTTATGGCGAGACACCGCATACCTCACTCAACAGACGCACACCCTATGAGGTCTTCAGTGCTGCCAGGATAGCGGAGAGTCGCCAGATAGAGATCTCCAGGCTCAACTTCCTGATGATGGCGATGGAACGTAAGAATATCCGCGCGGAAGGCATCAGGTTGGATAAGAAGGTCTACTGGCACCGGGAACTGGTTAATCATGTGGGACAGCCCTGTATCATCAGGTTCGATTACAGCGATGCCAGGTGGATAGTGGTCTATGACAAGAACGATGTCTTCATCTGCCAGGCAGCACTCCGCAAGGCGCAGCATCCCTTCATCGAGGTCTCGATGGATCAGGCGGTCTCGCATAAGGAACTGAATAAGGAATACAAAGAGATCAAGGGCCTCAGGCGGGAGAAAGAACGCAGTGCCAAGAAGTGGGTGATCAACTCCCAGAAGGCAGTTGATAAGATAATGAGCAACTCCACATCTAAGCAGGAGAAGCTTGAGGATCAGGGTGCCAGAGCGCTCTTCAATAGTCCTCCCATGTTGGAAGCTCCACCCAGGGATAGTGACGAGATCATTGAGGAAATGACCAGAAAGATGATGATGAGACTGCCGAAGCATCCTGATATGCTGAGTCCGGAAGAACGGGAGAAGCTGGATGCGGAAGAGAAAGAGAGACTGGCCAGAGAAGAGATTGAACAGAAAATCGAACAGGAGATCAAAGAATCATTCGATAGAATCGGAATCGAGTATCAAGGTAGCAATAAAGATACACAGATATCCTGGAAGACTTCTTTCAGTAAAACAGCAAGAGAGTATTACAAATCCGAACCAAGAGCCATAGCGGAACAATTAGCATCGGATGATGATAATGTTGCCACTGCCATCGCAACAACTGCTGATGCATTTACGGAAGCTGAAGATCATAATCCGACAGAAACGATCTCCAACCCAGAAACATTGCCAGATGAAAACCAAGCACAGGATGAGGCCAAGAACGGGCAGGCACCCTTCGCACACCTCTCCAGAGCGGAATTCCTCAAACGCATCGGGATAAACTAATAGGAGGATAACATGAAACAAGGAACATTAGTCAGGACTCAGAACGTAATCGCCGCAGATAAATGCATCGAATACCTGCTAACCAGACCCAAATTGGAGATGGTGGGACTTGGCTTGCTGTATGGCAGACCGGGACTGGGAAAGACCACCTATGCCAGTAGGATCGCTTTTAGCCAGGGCTATCTCTATCTCAGGCTGGAGGCAACTACCACTCCCAAAGCCTTTGCATCCAAACTGCTCTTAGCCCTATACAAGAGATTTGGCATGGGAGAGTACATCCCCTACGGGACAGCTAATGACCTCTTCATGATGTGTATAACGCTTCTGGAGGATCACAAGGATACGATTATAGTTGTTGATGAGATAGACTACGCCTTCCGACACCCACAGCTCTTGGGGGCGATCAGGGATATCGTGGATGTGACCACAGCGATAGTGATCCTGGTTGGGATGCAAAATGCCAAGGACAAGCTCAATCAGATTAACGAGTACTACTTCGATAGGTGCAACTTCTTCTATGAGTTCCAGGACTTGCCTAAGAAAGACATAGCCCAGTTATGCAGTGAGATTCTGGAGATCAAGTTCCATCCGGACATAGTCGACTATGTCCACTTCCACTCCTGCGGCAATGTCCGTAAAGCCATGAAGCTCATCCGATCAGTGGAAGAGATAGGTAGATACAAGAATCTTGAGGTAATCTCCCAGGCAGATCTGGATGATTGAGGTCAGAATGACGGATAAAGAACTGATCCTCAACTTCATCAGCCAATATGATCGCCCGTTCAATGCGGAACTTATCTCCAAGCTGACCAGTGTTAGCGAGGAAGCTGTAGAAAAGCTACTGCCCGAACTGCTCCAAAGCCAGGCAATCAAGCAGATAGAAGATAGTCCTCCAATCTACGTCCGAGCCAACCGCTACCAAGCCAGGATCGGTTATCAGCACTACAGGGGCTGGACTTTCAGCTTAGCAGATGCCCATAGGCTCCTGGACATCCTGGATCAAGGCAGGTACAAGTCCATCCGAGAGATTGCCCAAACCATAGGTAAATCCAGACAGTGGGTCTATATCTATCTGGAGGCCCTGGCATCGATTGAAGTCGTAGACCTAAGGCAGCACATATACGTGGTTATCTCCCGCCAAAACGTGCCTAAAATCGGCAGAAAAGTCCAGAAAGGTATATTGGGTCAACTCAGGAATTTGAACAATGTTGGGTATTATAGATTGCTGGAGTAGATCGAAGTATAATGGAACAAGAACTGACCATATTCTGGTTAGTCATGATTTCGACGTGAATTCAGATACTCATGCAATCACATGATTAACAAGGCATTAACATATGCAGTTAAATGGCGCTGACTTCACCATCAACAAGGAAGCTAATAAATGCTTTGACATAATCTGATCCCTTTTATTAATGTGATTCGCAGTGTTTGTCAGAGGCTGGTACACGTTATTTCTACGGACACAGAGTACGGCTTATGGCATAATTGACAGATAGTTCAAGGAGTTGAATGTGGATGACAGATGGCTTTCCGTGACGGAAATTAGCAAATACTTGGGGATCAACAAGGACTCTGTGTATAAATGGGTAAAAGAAAAAGGCTTGCCAGCCCATAGGTTGGGCAAACTCTGGAAGTTTAAAACAGACGAAGTTGATGTGTGGATGCGGCAAGGCGGAGCAAACGGAGCTAGGGGTGAGATCAAGAAACAGCACAGATCTTGAATATCTCGGCTTTCGGCTAGATGCCGCGGGAGCACATACCGCCAGAACGATAATGGTTCCTGAACTGGAATCACTCATTGCCGTGGTGCCTAAAACAATCGCATCCTTTGAACATTACAGGGATGCTGTAATTACAGATAACTGCCTGCAAAAACGTTCTGCCAGTAACAGAATGAGAACATTGGATCATCTCCGGGTTTTATATGGGCTGGATGATCGTATCCCCCTCTTCAGGCTTCTGAAGATTCTTAGAAAAAAAGATCACGGGTCCTTTCCACAACTGGCGTTTTTATGCGCCTCTACGCGAGACAAAATGCTTCGGGAACTCAGCCCTTGGATGATCTCGCATCCAGCAGGATCACAGGTCTTGCGTTCTGAACTTGAGGAGCAGATCGAACTACGGTTCCCGGGTAGATTCAGCGCCATCACTCTCAGATCCACCAGCCAAAACCTGAATGCATCCTGGGCTCAAGCAGGATATACTCAAGGCCGGATCACCAAAACGAGGATCAAGGTTAGTACTGGTCCGTCGGCTATGGCCTATGCTTTACTGATTGCCTACATGACCGGGGAGAGAGGCATTCGCATGTTTGAAAGTGAATACGCTCTGCTTCTGGATTGTCCCAAAGATGAGATGTTCAACCTGGCAGAGCTGGCCTCCCGCAAGGGATGGATACGGATGAAGCGTATCGGGGACGTGGTGGATGTATCTTTCGATCCAATTCTGAATGAAGCGGAGGTAAAGCTTGTCCAGGATTGACTTGCTGCTACAGAATTACAGTAAACACGTCCGTACGCCTTGGCAAACGGATGCCGCTGCCATGCAAAGAGTCTGGTTTTGCATATACGAGCCCCACGATGAGTTGAACCTCAGAACCAAGCTGGGCGAGTTTGAATTGGCTACTCTCCAAAGCTCAAAAAAATGGGCACAATATGACCTTACAGACAGCTTTGCCGAATGGCTAGCAGGTCATAAATATGCTGAAAAATACTTCAAGAATCCATCCCTGCTCAACACGGTCCTTCCTGATTATAAATCATACTTGGTTTATTCAATCTCACAGTGCATTGAAGCCAGCCATGCTGACGGAAATACAGTGCTGGCACTATATGGCGTGGGGTCATTGTTTGGCTTCATAAAAGTGAAAGAACTGGTCGACAAAGTTGCTCCACTGGTACCAGGTAGGCTTGTTCTGTTCTTTCCCGGGACCCATGAGAATAACACCTACCGTCTTTTAGATGGCTATGACGGTTGGGGCTATCTGGCGGTTCCGATTACCTCAGATAAAGAATTATAAGGGCAAAAACAAATGTTAAACAGAGAGATCTATCAACGAGACCCCAGTACTATCAAGCTCGCCAACGATGGCGTGGCTAATGTAAATGATGAAAGGACTGATCAAGCGCTAAAGGTCTTGCGCTACGAACTGGAAACCTTCGTTTGCGACGGCCAATACGAAAAGGGCTTGAATCATATCCTGGAGATTTATCTCCAGAACATAAACCAGGCTCAGCAACCGTCTGTTTGGATCAGCGGTTTTTATGGCTCTGGCAAATCCCACCTGGCCAAAATGCTCCGCGCCCTATGGCTTGATACAGTTTTTCCCGATGGCACTACAGCTAGAGGCATAGCCAATTTACCCCAAGCCACCCGGGACCACCTTAGAGAGCTAAGCATCCAGGCAAAACGGCATGGCGGCTTGCACGCGGCTTCCGGTACGCTAGGCTCGGGCAGCAGCAATGTGCGGCTTGCCTTATTGGGGATTGTTTTCAAATCCCTAGGATTACCGGAGCAGTACCAAAAAGCGAAATTCGTGATGTGGCTGAAGAAGGAAGGTATCTACGATCAACTGAAAGCTGAAGTGGAATCACGAGGGAAAGATTTTGGTTTTGAAATAGACAACTTCTATGTCTCCGACGTTCTGCATGAAGCCCTGATGAAGGCAAAACCCAATGTGTTTGCATCACCTGAAGTCTGCACCCCTACTCTAAACAACCTCTATCCGTTCACTGGCGATATCTCAATTGATGAGCTGGTTAGTACTATGAGGGAAGCCCTCTCAATCAATGGCAAGATCCCCCTCACGGTTATCATCCTGGATGAGATGCAACAATACATTGGTGATAGCAGTGAGCGCTCTCTTGATGTTATGGAGACGGTGGAAATGTGCTCCAAAAACATAGGCGGAAAACTGCTGATTGTCGCGACTGGGCAATCGGCCATTACCGGCACCGCCATGCTCAAGAAACTGGAGGGGCGCTTTACCATACCAGTCCAGCTCTCTGACAATGATGTGGACACCGTGATCCGCAAGGTCTTTCTGGCTAAAACACCTGCCTCCCTACCTGCCTTGGATAAGCTTTACAAAGACAATATCGGTGAACTTTCTCGTCATCTGAGTTCGACTGCTATCGCTCCCGGTAAAGAGGACGATCAGTATTACCATCAAGATTACCCCATTCTTCCTGTGCGGCGCAGATTCTGGGAGGAAGCGCTGCGAGTGCTGGACCAAACCGGAACTGACAGCCAGGTTCGCAACCAACTCAGCAACACCCATAAAGCTATCAAGACCAACTTAGACCAAGAACTTGGCCATGTGGTACCGGCGGATTTCCTCTATTTCGAGTCTGCCGTCAAGCTCCAGCAGGCACGGCTCTTGCCCAGTAAGATATACAATCAGACCATGACCTGGATCGAAAGCGCCAATGAAGATGAACGGCTCATGGCCAGAGCCTGTGGGTTGATTTTTCTGATCAACAAGATCAATGCCCATAACCCCGAACTGAGGATCAAAGCAATAACCGAGACCATCGCGGACCTGATGCTGGAGGACATCACCACCGACAGCAGCCAGCTAAGGGGAAAACTGCCCAAACTGCTCGATAGTTGTTATCTTTTGATGAAAGTTAATGACGAATACCGCATCCAGACCGAAGAAAGCGTGGCTTGGAATAACGAGTTTCTGGCTCAGAAATCCTCACTGTTCAGTTCTCCGCAAGTCATCGATACCGACCGGGAAGAGCGGCTAAAACAGCAATACAGTGCCAGTAGCAAAGGCCTGAGCGTGTTACAGGGCGGCGCCAAAGTCCCCAGGGACGCGCAAGTGTATCATGGCAGCGGTAGCCCCGCGGACCACAGGGATAAGCTTTACATCTGGTTGCGTAACGGCTGGACTACTGATGAAACCTCGGTGAAAGTGGATGCCAGGCAACTGGGCAACGATTCTCCCCTGATAACGGTTTACCTCCCTAAGAAGAATGCAGATGCGATTCATAACAATCTGATCGAACTCAAGGCAGCCGAAAACACGCTACGCCTGAAAGGCACACCCACCACTACTGAAGGTGTGGAAGCCCGCTCCGCCATCGAAACCATCAAACACGGTGCCGAACTCAAGTTGACTGAGCTATTCCAGGACCTCTTCCAGGCAGCAATGGTTATCCAGGCCGGAGGTACGGAGATCAATGAGAATAATCTGAAAGCCAGCCTTGAGACTACTATCAGAAACTCTCTTTTGCGGCTTTATCCCAAGTTTTCTGAAGCTGATGACAGCAGGTGGGGCAAAGTGTTTGAAAAAGCCATGAAAGGTGCTCCTGACGCCCTTACATCAATTGATTACAGCGGCGAGGCAGCCAGCCATCCTGTCTGCAAAGCCGTTCTCAGTCATATTGGCAACGGCAAAAAGGGAGACGAGATCCGCAAGCATTTCGATCAAGCTCCCTACGGCTGGCCCCGCGATGCCATTGACGGCGCTTTGATAGTGCTGCTGGTTGCTGGCAATATAAAGGCCCTGGACGAGCGCAATCAATCCATTGAACTGGGCAAACTGGAACGCAAGGCCATCGGTAAGGCTGTCTTCAAGAGCGAGACTGTGGTCCTCAGTGCAGAACAGAGGCTCAGGCTCCGCAAAATTTATCAGAAACTGGGCATTTCTTGCCCCTCGGGGAAAGAACTGGAGCACTCTGATGAATTTATCGCCAAGCTTACCAGCCTGCTGGATAAGGCCGGAGGCGACGGACCTCTGCCTGCCAGGCCCAAGGCTGATCAATTGGATGAGATCAGGCTTAGTAGCGGTAACGATAGACTGATGGCGATCTACAATGCTTTCGATATCCTTAGCGATCTTATCGATTCAGCCCAAGCAAGCTCAGAGAAGATCGCCAAACGCCTGCCAAATTGGCAGCTCTTGATGGGACTGCTGGCCCAGGCTGATGGTCTCAGCGACATCGAGATCATCCGCAGCCAAATCGAGCACATTGAGACTCAGAGGTTGCTACTGGCAGATCCCGATCAGGTAGCTCCGGTGCTGACCAATCTCAGCCAAATGTTTCGGGACATCTTGAACGACCTGAAGCGAGAATATGACCAGATCTATGCCAGCGGAATCCTGAGCCTATCCGGTGACGCCAATTGGCAAGCCCTGGAGCCGGAGCAGCAAACTGAGATCATGAGGCTCAATCAGATCGACACTCGCTCAGTGCCGGAGGTAGAGTTAACAGATACCCAAGCGATACTCAAAACCCTTGTTAAGACCCCCATAAACTCATTTCGGGATAGGATCGCCGCCTTGCCCTCCCGCCTCAGTAAAGCGTTGGAAGACGCGGCAAAGCTGCTAGAACCTAAAACCCGGGCACTGAAGCTTCCCTCCCGCACCCTTAAAACTGCGCAGGACGTAGATGCCTGGCTTGAAGATGCCAAAGCCACGCTGAACAATGCCCTGAAAGACGGCCCTGTCATAGTTCAATAAAGGCAAGGATCAGGAAAATGCTACCCCTCGATAAAACTCTGCGCAACAAGCTGGAAAAGACCATCAAAGAAGCCAGGGAAACAGCTGAAGCGGGTGCCAAAGCAGCTCTTTTTCAACTGGGCGTTGCCGATGCCAATGCGCCAGGTTTTTTGAGCGATGAGGATAAAGCCCTGCGGCGAAAGCTAAGAGTGCATGGACGCCAGCTTGGAGATGCCAGGTATCAAGACTCCAGACAGGCTATAGATATTCTCACTGAGGAGATCGCTTACGAGCACTGGCATCGCATGCTCTTTGCCAGGTTTTTGGCAGAAAACGATCTGCTTATGGATGATGATCCCGCGAATCCGGTATCACTCAGCCTCGAGGACTGTGAAGCCCTATCCCCTGAACAGAACGCAACAAGTGCCTGGGAACTGGCAGCCAGATACGCATCCAGGATGCTGCCGCAGATATTCAGAACCGATTCTCCCGTTTTTCAGCTTAGCCTTCCCCCTGAGCATCAACACAGCCTGGAAAAGTTGTTAACAGAGCTTCCCAACGCAGCCTTTACCGCATCAGACTCTCTGGGCTGGGTCTATCAGTTCTGGCAAGCCAAGAAGAAGGACGACGTTAATAAATCCGAAGTTAAGATCGGAGCCAAGGAATTACCTGCAGTGACGCAACTCTTCACCGAATCCTATATGGTGCAGTTCCTGCTGGATAACTCTTTGGGCGCTTGGTGGGCAGGGAAACGCCTCAGCGTCGATGATCTAAAGGAGGCCAAGTCTGAGGACGAACTAAGAGAAAAGGCAGCCCTACCTGGCGTACCGCTCAGCTACCTCCGTTTCGTTCAGGAAGACGGCACCTGGCGTCCCGCTGCCGGCACTTTTGCCAACTGGGCTCAGGATGTAAAAGACCTCAAGATCCTTGATCCCTGCTGCGGATCAGGCCACTTTCTGGTTTCCACTTTCAGGATGCTGATCCCCATCTACACTCACCTAACCCATTTCGAAGTCTCTTCGGCTTGTGTTCAGGTATTGAGGGACTGCCTATATGGCCTGGAATTGGATAAGCGCTGTGTGGAGATATCTGTTTTTGCTTTAGCCCTGGCTGCTTGGACCTATCCCGGTTCCACAGGCTACCGGCCTTTACCTCAGATGAATATCGCCTGCTGCGGTCTCTCGGTGGGCTCAGCCAAAGAGGAATGGGCTGCTCTCGCCAATGGCAATGCCGCTTTGCGCCAGGCGCTCACCTGGCTGCACGACTTTTATCAGGATGCCCCGGTTTTGGGGTCACTGCTCGATCCTAAAGCGGACCAATTCGGGGAGTTCATCAGGACCCACTATCCGGAGTATGCCTTCGACAAATTGCTGGCCAAGTTGCGTCCGGAAGAAGAGTTAGAAGCAGGTCTGGCTGCCAAGGGACTATTGGATGCCACCCTGATCCTGATGAACGAATATGACCTGGTGATCACCAATGTTCCCTATCTGGCACGGGGTAAACAAAGCCCGGAACTGCAAAAACATTGCGAAAAACACTTCCCTACCGCCAAGAACGACCTCGCTACCGTGTTCTTGGATCGCTGCCTACAGCTTTGCCACGCCGGTGGAACAGCCAGTATCGTGCTGCCCCAAAACTGGCTCTTCCTCACTTCCTATAAGAAATTTAGGGAGAAACTGCTGACCAGCGATACCTGGCATCTGATCGCCAGATTGGGGCCTCAGGCTTTTCAAACTCCGATGTGGGATTTCAATGTGCAACTGCTTCTGATCAGCCGGGGTCAGGTCAACGAGGATGAGGACATCTATGCCGAAGAAAGCTTCCCCAACCAACTCTGCGGTCTGGATGTTTCAGAGTTCCGCTCTGCCCAGGAAAAGGGAGAAAAGCTGGTCGAGGTTGAGTTAAAAGTGGTGTCTCAGTCAAGGCAGTTGAAGAATCCGGATGCCAGAGTGGTCTTAGAACAAACAAATCGAGTTACGATGCTTTATGAATATGCCAGCGGAATTCATGGTTTAGGCACAAAAGATTCTTTAATGTTTATTCGCAATTTCTGGGAATGCCAATTCTCAGATTCAGAATGGGAACTAATGCAGTCTTCCACAAGCAAGGATTTACACTGGAGCGGTCTCGAATATTGTGTCTGGTGGCAGAATGGGATAGGTGAACTCCATAAAAGGGCTAAAACAGGAATGGCAATTCTTGCGGGTAGTTCTGCTCACAATAAACCTGGTGTAACCGTAACTCAGATAAACTTAGGCTCGTCTCTTTATACAAAGGGTTTGTTTGAGAAGAATGTAGCCGTTGTATCATTTGACGAATTTGATAAGCTCGGTGCGATATGGTGTTATATAAACTCTAAGGAGTATTTAAGTGAGATAAGAGCCATAGATCAAAAGATGTATGTTACCAATACAACTATGGTTAAAGTCCCCTTCGATCTGGAACGCTGGAAGAAAGTAGCAGAGGAAAAATACCCTAACGGATTACCGGAGCCATACTCAGACGATCCCACCCAGTGGATCTTTCATGGGCATCCCTGTGGTAGCGTGATTTGGAGCGAAGAGAATAAGAAACTTGAGCAAGGTCCTTTGAGAAAAGACAACACAGTGCTGCAGGTTGCCATTGCCCGTCTTGTGGGCTATCAGTGGCCTGCCGAGAATGATACCGGTATGGAGCTTTCCGAAGAGTCCCGTTCTTGGGTGAAGCGAAGTAAAGAGTTGTATCCCTTTGCCGATGAGGATGGCATTGTCTGCGTTTCTCCGGTGCGGGGCGAGGAGTCAGCAATGGACCGGATAATCAAGCTGCTGGCTGCCGCTTATGGAGATGAGTGGTCTCCCGCTGTTTTGAATGAATTGCTGACTGCTTGCGACTACGCTGGCAAAAGCCTGGAAAGTTGGCTACGGGACAAGTTCTTTGCCCAGCACTGCAAGCTTTTCATGCACCGTCCCTTCATCTGGCAGATCTGGGATGGCCTGCGGGATGGCTTTACCGCTTTGGTGAACTACCACAGTTTTGACAACCGTAAGCTGCAAAGCCTGATCTACAACTACCTGGGCGATTGGATCACCCGGCAGAAGCAGGACCTGGATTCCGGCATCGATGGCGCCGCGGAAAAGCTGGCCGCCGCGGAAAACCTGAAGAAACGCTTGCTCCTGATCCTGGAAGGCGATGCCCCTTACGACATCTTTGTGCGCTGGAAACCCCTGGCCAAACAAGCCATCGGCTGGAACCCTGATCTCAACGATGGAGTGCGCATGAATATCCGCCCCTTCGTGAAAGCCGAGGTTTTGCGCCATTACAAAAAGCCCATCCTCAACATCAACTGGGATAAGGACCGTGGCAAGGATGTCCCCTCTGCGCACTGGTATCATCTGGACAAGGGTGACAGGATCAATGACAGGCACCTCACGTTAAAAATGAAGAAAGGAGAATAAAATGCTAACCAAAATGTATGTAAACAACTACCGGTGTTTAGTCAATTTCGAGATTGACTTTGACGCTCTAACATTGCTGTTGGGCGCGAATGGCAGCGGGAAAACAACGATCTTCGATATCCTTTATAACATCAGAAGGTTAGTGATAGATAATGATCGGGTGGGAGACATCTTTTCCTTGGATGACATGACTGTTTGGTTAGACTCCAATATCCAAACCTTCGAGTTATCAGTTAAAGGCAACGATGGAATTTATGTTTACAAGCTTGTGATAGAAAACAACAAAGAAGGCAAGCGGCTGCAGATAGATTCCGAAACACTATACCATAATGGCAAGCGGCTATTCGAGTTTGTTAAAGGGAAAGTAGAGATGCATTTGGATGACCGATCAGGATTAGGCTATCCTTCTGACCCCACAAGATCGGCACTTACTATTGTATCTGATAATTATGAGAACAAAAAAATCACCTGGTTCAAAGACTGGGTCGAGATGCTTTTTATTCTAAGCATTCAACCTAAAACAATGAGCGCTATAGCTGAAAACGAATCATCTTGGTTAAAACCCGATGGAACGAATTTTGTTTCTTGGTATAGGTATATCTCACAAGAACACCAGGATAAGATTCCAGATATATTCAACTACCTTAGAGAGTCTATTCCCGGTTTTGACTCCTTCAAACTAGAGAACGTCGGGAAGAGTAAAAATTTGAAGGTAGGATTTCGAAGTGAGGACAAAACCAAAAAGACTCAATTCTTCGATTTTAACCATATTTCGGATGGACAACGAGTGTTAATTGTGTTGCATATGCTTCTAATAGGGTTGAAAGATATGGGACATACGCTGATGCTCGATGAGCCGGAAAACTACGTAGCCCTTGCTGAAATCCAACCCTGGCTGATGGAGCTAAGCGATGCCTGTGAAGTTAGCATTCCTCAGATTGTGATAATTAGTCATCATCCGGAACTTATCGACTATTTTGGAGTAGAAAAAGGTAGACTGATAGACAGAGAACCATTGGGACCAACTCGTGTTAAACCAATACCTACACAGTTCGACGGAAGCTTAAAACTCTCCGAGGTAATTGCACGGGGTTGGGAGCATGAGTAAAAGGAAAGTAAATCTTGTAATTTATTGTGAAGATAAACAGCAAGAGTGCTTTGCCCGAAAGTTTCTGTATGGAATGGGGTGGACAAAAAACGATATCCGTATTCCTCCATATCCGATAGGAAGGGGCTCAGGTGAGCAATGGGTACGCGAGGCGTATATCAAGGAGCTTGCCTTATATCATAGAAAGCTTCGAACTTATGCAATGATTGCCATTACAGATGGCGATAACTTGGGTTTCGAGAATAGAATTAAGCAGATAGAGCAAGCTTGCATTACGACAGGTGTTGAACCAAGGTCAAAAAATGATGCTGTGGCAATAGTTGTGCCAACCTGGAGTATCGAAACTTGGATAAAGTTCTTAGATGGCGATGAGTACGATGAACAGCAGAAAACAGTAAAAAATAAAAAGAACGAATGTAAGTGTTATCCTGCTGTGGACAGGCTTTTAGAACTATGTAAAACAACTGGCTTACAGGAGGATGCACCTAGCTCACTCAAGGCTGCTTGTATTGAATTTAGGACAAGAATCAAATAATGATTAACAACATACCCTCTCCTCGTAGAATTACCATCATGGAAGTGCTGAGAGATTATCAATATGTTGATGCCAGAGGCATGGGAATCAGGACCAAGGTGATACCCATTATGAAAAGCTTCAACGGAACGGAGCCCGAATTCGAGTCTACAGAAGACTATCTGAAGACCATCCTTTTGTACAATGGACCTAAAAATGAGCCTAATGAGCCTAAACATGACCCTAAAAAACCAGTTAATGACCCTAATAAGCACCATGTTGACCCTAATCATGACCCTAAAACCAGCATTATGACCCTAATAACCGAAAATCCATCCATCACCTACACAGAACTGGCGATTCCCATAAATAAAAGCCCGGCTACAGTGAAGCGATATCTACAGGATCTGAAAGCCGGAGGTGTGGTGTCCAGAATCGGAGGCAGAAAGGGTGCAAAGTGGATTATTAACGATAGGAGGAAAGATGCTTGAACCAGTAAGCTTATCAGTTGTTGCCAAAGAGGCCGCGGAAAAGGCAGCCATGGCAATCAAGGAAACACTAAAGGCGTCAGAAGCAGCTAAAGAGGGCGTGGAACGTCTCAGGGCTGCAGAGTTCAACCACATGAAGGAGCTATATCGTAAGCCCTCAGAAAGCTCCAAGGCGAGTTTCAATCACCTATTCAAAGAAGTTGATGTAGCAAAGTCAAATCCTGAACTTCGAGCCTCATTGATGAACCGGTTAATGACGGAACCAAATCTAATTGGTCAAATGGGGGAGTATCATGCTGAGAGAACTCTAAGCCAATTTGGTACTTTTGAACGCCAAATATCAATTCCCACAGAAAGGGGAACATTTAGAGTTGATCTTGCTGGCCAGTTAACAAGGGATATGCCAGTAAAGTCCTACATCATGAAAGATGGAATGTTAAAATCGGTGTCCGAAGTAATACGAGCTGGGGAAAAGATCGGAGTAGAGATCAAGAATGGGCTATATGAGATACGCCAGAACCTTGACCATGTGATAAATCAAGCCCTGGCGGCCAAAGAAATGACCGGAAATGGCTGTATTGGAATTAGCCAATCGATGCTGGAAACCATCAGTAAAAATCCTGACCTATACACGGATTTATTCACCAGAGCTGCAGAACATGGTATAAAGGTCATAGTGACGCAGCCAACGATACTTCAGCAAATAGGTAACATCACAAGTCTAATTTAGGAGGACCCATGCCTTACATATACACCATCACATCGGATGAGAGACTACTAACAAACTTCTACGGATTCGATAAAGCTTCCAAGGATGCTTTCGAAGGAGACGATAAACATAGGTTTGAAGCCATTCTAATCGCACACGAATTCAGAAAACAACTAATAGGAAGATTGATTGAGCTCAGAGGATCAACAAAGCCCACATTTATAGACCCTAAAATCATCGACAACAAAGATAATGATCAAACGATCATAGAAAGGCTTGCCGCAATGCTGCTCGATAAACCAAGCTTAAGAAATTTCATAAAACAAAACCAGAATAAAATTAGTAAAGAAATTAGTAGCTTATTGAAAGATGTCGTGCAAGGCGTTCAGGACAATGAGTATGTGATGTTTTGGCTGGTGAGTGAGGATGAGCTAGATGAAATTCTATAAGTTAGATACATTTACATTACCGACAGAGAAATTCCAAAAGTTCAAAGGGTATAATGGCCGATCCGATATTGAATACAAACTAAACAATGGAATACTAGAGATCAAAAATCTGATAGACTATTTATATAATCTATATGATGAAGTTGATGTTAACCTCATAGTCGCGTATATGAATCAAAAGGTCGACTATTACATTGGACTATCTATTGAAGACGATATTCTAGACAACATAATTATAGGCAGGTCAACATGGAAATCTAGTGTAATTCCTGATATCACCTTTAATGAGCAGAAGATTTTATTCGGTGCATGCCATGTATCTACTTCAGATGATTTGAGCCTTAATCTAATTGATGAAATCGTAAGATCTCATGGTAAATGTACTTTTCATTTAGAATATAGTTTTACCCTGAGTAAAAAAGACACTAATTACCATGATCTACTCACCAAACTAGCAAACCGTATACAAGCTCTCTCGCAGATAAAAGAAACAACTGAGTCTGCTGGCATTGTAATCGTCAACTCGAGCAATCAAAGCAAAGACATTTCAGCTGAAACCTTATATAATTATCTTAGCGAGTTGTATTACCTGTACCGTGCAAGCTCTTCAATCTGCAAAACCCCTAAGCTAGACATTTACTCAGAGTCTTACGAGATTACTGATAGCATTGCGTCTATCATCATAAAGAGGTCACAAAGCAGAAACGCATATTGTTTTGATTATTGGTTCAATGAGAATGCCTATGCTGGACTGCAAAACGAATTGAAAGAAAAAGGTTTTTGGGGAAAACTCTTCACCGAAGACAAGACAGACGAGTACTTGTTTGATAGGAATTTGCTTATTTCTCAGTTTGTGCCGACTAGTTTTATTGCATCTGTGGCGGCGTTACCAAATACAAAAATTCCAGGGATTACATACATTGATGAGTATGAATTCGGTTCAATAAACGATATAGGATTACTCTCTCCTGAAGCGCTTTCATTAGGATGTCTTTACAAGAATTTCCAGACAGAGTTACCAATCATTGTCACTTATGACGATCTAGTCATGCATTCATTAGTTACTGGAGTAACAGGCAGCGGGAAAACAACAACGATCAAATCAATGCTTCTTGGCCTGTATGAAAACAAGAAGCCCTTCCTAATTCTTGAACCCGCCAAGACAGAATACAAAGCTCTGAAAATCGAAGGGCTCAAGCGTTATCTATTAGGGATAGAAACAAAAGGCTGCTTAAAAATAAATCCCTTTGAGTTCCCCTATAAAAAAAAAGGCACTTACGGCGTTCATATCCAGACCCATTTAGACCTCTTAAAGTCCATCTTTATCGCGGCATTTCCAATGTACGGACCTATGCCCTACGTTTTGGAAACAGCATTCTATCATGTCTATCAATGGTATGGGTGGGATTTCAAGTCGGGGCACAATATCAACTGGAACAGCACAAACGACAAATCTGACTTGTTCCCCACTCTGGACGATCTATACAACGCCATTGACCATATAGTCAGCATTCAGGGCTACTCCAAGGATCTGCAAAATGACCTCACCGCGGCCCTTAAAGTCAGGATTGGGAGCTTAAAAAGCGGCGCTAAGGGGACCATGCTCAACACTAAACGCGGAACGTGCATTGGTGAGTTACTAAGCTGCCCTACGGTTGTTGAATTGGAACGTATTGGTGATGCTCAGGAAAAAGTCTTTATCATGGGGCTTCTTCTGGTTAGCATTTATGAGCACTATGTAACTCAAGATCCTGAACCTGAGGTTAAGCTCAAGCACTTACTCGTAATTGAAGAGGCCCACAGACTGCTTGAGAATGTGCAGCAGAGCAATAACAACGAGATCGCGGATATGAAGGGCAAGGCGATCGAGACCTTCAATAATATCCTGTCCGAGATCAGAGCTTACGGACAGGGCATTATTGTGGCGGATCAGATACCCACAAAAATCAGCCCGGATGTGATTAAGAACACGAATCTCAAGATAATTCATCGGCTGTTTTCGCTGGATGACCGTAACGCGGTTGGTGATGCTATAGGTTTGGACACTAAACAGAAAAAAGGGCTGATTCATCTGAATACGGGAGAAGCGATTGTATTCCATTCGGGTTTGCAGGAAGCTGTGAAGATCATGGTGGATCCCAGGGGTAAAGATAAAGGAAATCCAACCCCAATTGATGAGTCTAAAGATTTGAACACTTTGGATGTTGTAGTCAGCACTACCGCGATCTATTCGGAGGTCAAAAAAGTATTCCAAGCCACGTTGGTATTTGGCTGGAACTATACCACACTTCAGGAGAAGTTGAGAGTAATTTTAGGTAACTTCTCCATGAAATCGGATGAAGAGCTTATTAGCCAGCTGGCTTCTAACCTGGTGGAATGGTTTGCCATCAAACTCAGGAACAACACCTCAATCCCCTATTCATTCCCCAAAGAGAATGAGCTTAAGAAGCTTTGCAATCAGCCCGGGGAGGCAATTGAAGGTATAAGAAGTTTTATCGAACGGAACAAACACACAATCCATTTCCCTAAGACTCTGAACACTACCTATGTGGATGCTTTAGTGTATTTCATCTACATCTATACCGAAGACAGGAAAGCAGTTTCTAAAGTAATTGCGACTATAGAGAGTGCTCGTGGCGGAAGATTCAGGTATTACGACACAGAAACCCAAAGCATCATCATGGCAGAGTCTGACATAGAAAAGTATTTTTGCACTGCTGATTTATCTGAAGACGAGATCACGGAGTTATGCCAGTGTCTGGTCCATTTCTGCTCTTACGCACACACAGACTTTAAAGACTACTTTGACCAGTCAAACAAGCCAATATCCGATGAAGAGTATTTGAAGCAGCTGAAAACTTCTGATAAGCATAAGCCGGCAACCGAATCAACCATAACTTCATCGTTAGAAAACGACATAAAGCCGCTCTTAGAGTCTATCGCCGGCAACTTGAAGGAAATCGGACAAAAACAAGTGATTGATCCGGCAATAAAGAACGTGATCCGGTTACCCTTGGTGCTGTTGCTTGCTAACACCTTGTTGATCATCCTCGCAGTAATTTTCATACTAATCCGCTGAGGCTCCGATATGCGATTTGTGGATACAATTGTCAGCGATCTTTCCAAACTGGGCAACCCTGCCAGCCGTTGCGTTCTCTGGCCGGATAAGGAGCGCCAATGGGAAAAGGCCATCCCGGCTTTGAGAAAAGAGCTGCCGGGGCTTCTTTGTTTGGGACAATACGATCCTGATAACAGGACTGGCCCGGCCATCTGGCTGCGCTGCGCGATAGCCTGTCAAGCCATAGATCTTGGCTTAACCGAAGACATGGTTTTTGTGCTCTATCTTCCGGGGGTCGGCATTCAAGAACTGAAGGCGGTAGAGAATTGCCCGGAAGAGACCAAGCCGCTGGCAGAGCTTCAATTCAGATCAGCGATCTGGAGCCAGTACAACGGCAAGGATTGGACGATCCTATCCTATCTGGTTTCCGATAAAGGTGGCCTGGGGCTTGATGTAGCCCAGGATTCCCAGACAAAGCAGGCTCTGCAAAACTCTCTGCTTCCCCTTTTGCAGGAGAACATCGATGACCTGAGGGGAAAACGGCTGGACAAAGATCATTTTAACTCCCTGCTTACCGGAGGCGATCCTACCAGGGATATGCTAAGCTGGCTGGACCGGGGAGATGGGTTCAAAGATAATCTCAGCCCGGAGCAATGGCAGGCCTTTTGTTCCAATTGCAAATCCCGCTTTGGCATCGATCCGGTGAAAGACGGGCTATTAAGCGCGGCCAAATTACTAGTGGAGATCGATGGATCTGACGCCATACACAAGAATTGGCAGCAGGTTTGGGACCGCTACTGCGATGCCCCAAAAAAATACAGCAGGATCCCGGACCTGATCAGGCAACTGCAGGTCCCCGATGACTGGATGTATCTGCAGAATGAAGACCATGCCTTTGACCGCCATCCCCAGTGGAACGATGAGATGGAGCGAAAGCTACGTACAGCGCTGCAGTCCCTGCTCAAAGCAAATGCAAAAGATGCCAGGACTAAGATCGCTGAATTGGAAGCCGACCACGCCAGAAGAAGAGAGCTGATCTGGGCGGAACTGGGTGAAGCTAAGTACGCCGAATTGCTTCACTATCTGGCACAGATAGCAGAGCTTACAGCCAATAACCTGGAATCGGGGGGACTCTCAGAGATCGAAAAACGCTATTCCGAGCACTTGTGGGAGGCAGACAGGGCTGTGGTCCAACTTCTGGGTAGAATCGATTCTGGTGAAGATTTGACGCTGTTTGGAGGCATTCTTGACATACTCTACACTCCCTGGCTTGATGCTTCCGCCCGTTATCTACAAGACTCCGGTGTTATTTCTCAGTTGGATAAGGCAGATCTATCAGACAAACTTAGCCATGTTGAAGCTGTTCTGTTCGTAGATGGCTTGCGTTTCGATTGCGCCAAGCGTTTATCGGAGCTATTGGGCTCTGGAGCTTATCAGATTGATGAAAGTATACGCTGGACAGGTTTGCCAACGATAACAGCTACATGTAAGCCGATACTCATCGAACCGATCCTGAGCACCGGTTCCGAAAAGCAAAGCAGGGACGAGACGAACTACGTGGCCATGAACTCGTATGAATTCAAAAAGGTGTTGGAAAAGAACAACTGGAAAGTGCTTACAGCCAAGGACGTCATTCCCCTAGCTGAGCGGAGCGCTGGAAAAGCACAATCCAGACTCTGGTTGGAATACAGTAATTTAGACGAGCTGGGGCATTCCCAGGGCTGGAGTATTGCCAGGCACGTCGAGAGCACTTTGGCTGAAATCGTTGCAAGGATCAATGAGATCTTTCAGGCTGGGTGGGAAAAGGTTCTCATTCTTAGCGATCACGGGTGGCTGCTGTCACCCAACAACTTACCCAAAACGGATCTGCCAGCCTGCCTTTCTGAGAGTAAATGGCATCGCTTTGCCACGCTCAAAGAGGGGGCTCAAGCTCAGGAACATCTGTTTCCTTGGTATTGGGACCCTACCCGTCAGATCGCCATTGCTGCTGGAGTGTCCTGTTATAGCGCTGGAGTTGAGTACACTCACGGGGGCTTGAGCATACAGGAATGCCTGCTGTTGGACATCATGATCTGCAAAGCTGGAAGAGAACAGAACAGAGAAACGGTAAAAATTACAGACATAAAATGGACAAACATGCGCTGTGTCATTGCCATTGAAGGGCAAGGGGAAGGCATGGTCTTTGACATACGATCTGAGCCCGGGGACCTGCTTAGCAGTGTGGTGCTGAATGTAAACCCCATTAGAAGCGATCACAGCGCGTCAGTCGTGGTGGAAGACGAAACCCTGCAAGGGAATCGGGCTTATATAGTCATACTAGGCCCTGATGGAAACATAGTATCTCAAATGCCAACAATCATAGGCGGAGGAAAAGATGATTCAACTGGATGACATCGATAAAAAAGCAGCATCTGTACTGGAAGGATATTTGGTCAGAAAGGACCTGGTGCGTACCTTCAGCAGGCAATTCCCGGTCCCGACCTACGTGGTGGAATTTCTCTTGGGAAGATACTGCGCCAGCATCGATCCGGAAGAGATCAACGAAGGAATTGATATTGTCCAGAGGCAACTCCAGGACAGAACTGTCAAAGCTGGTGATGAAGAGCTCTTTAAATCCAGGGCCAAAGAAAAGGGCTCGGTGAAGATCATAGATCTGATCACAGTACGCTTGGATGCCAAAACTGATTCCTATCTGGCCACCCTTCCCAGCTTACGCTTGCGTGATGCCAGGATAGGATCAGAGTTGGTTAGCAGACATGAGCGAATGCTAACAGGCGGCTTCTTTGCCGAGATCACTTTAGTTTATGATTCCGTGATCGCTCAGGAAAAGAATGGGCGTCCCTTTGGGATTGAAGCCATCAGGGAAATCCAGCTTTCCAGCCGGGATGTCCTTGCCAAATTGGCTGAAGCTCGCGAGGTAATGACTACAGAGGAATGGAAGTCCCTCCTATTTCGCTCAATAGGGCTGGAACCCGACCAACTCAGCGAAAGGCAAAAAAACGCCTACCTCTTGCGCATGGCCCCTTTTGTAGAAAGAAACTATAATATTGTGGAACTGGGACCTAGAGGCACCGGTAAAAGCCATCTCTTCCAGCAGATATCGCCGTACTCACACTTGATCTCAGGAGGAAAGGCCACTGTTGCCCAAATGTTTGTGAATAACTCCAATGGCCAACGCGGGCTGGTCTGCCAATACGACGTGGTTTGCTTTGATGAGATCTCCGGAATTACCTTTGATCAGAAAGACGGAGTCAACATCATGAAGGGCTATATGGAGTCAGGTGAATTCAGCCGAGGAAAAGAAAGCATCAGAGCCGATGGCAGCCTGGTGATGGTGGGGAATTTTGAAGTTGATGTGGAGCACCAACAGCGGATCGGGCATCTCTTTGGGCCATTGCCTCAGGAAATGAGGGACGACACTGCCTTCATGGACCGCATCCATGCCTATCTGCCCGGCTGGGATATTCCCAAGATCAGCAAAGAATTGCTGACTGATCACTTTGGTCTAGTAAGCGATTTTCTCTCGGAATGCTGGTCTCAACTACGGGTGCAAAGCCGGGTAAATTATCTGCAGAACAAAGTCTTCTTTGGCGGAGCGCTGTCCGGACGGGACACCAATGCCGTAAACAAAACTGTGAGCGCTCTGCTCAAGCTGCTGTATCCCGATCCCAGTATGGAGATTCTGGATGCCGACCTGGAGTGGGCTGTTCGGCTTGCCATGGAGACAAGAAGACGGGTCAAAGAACAGCAGAAACGTATCGGCTCGGCGGAGTTTCGCAATACCCATTTTAGCTATGTGATGGGCACTGATGGAGTGGAGCAGTTTGTCTCCACGCCCGAGCTGTACAGTGAAAACAGCATCGGTGGTGATCCCCTGGAACCGGGACAGGTATGGACGATCAGTCCCGGGGGAATGGACGAGCACATCGGGCTGTATCGCATTGAGATCAACGAAGGTCCTGGGACCGGAGTTAAGATACTTAACAAACCAATACCTCCAGCCTTTAAGGAAAGCATGAGCTTTGCCGAGCAAAATCTGTATGCGAGGTCACAGCAGTTGGTGGGAGACAAAGATCCCCGACAGCATGAGTTTTCTGTCCAGGTTAGGGCTTTCGATACTGCCAAATCTGGAGCGAAACTCGGCGTCGCTGCCCTGATAGCCCTTTGCTCCGCTCTTCTTAAGAAAAGCGTTAAAGGCGGGATCATTATTGTTGGCGAACTTAATCTGGGTGGCTCCATCGAGATGGTCCATAACCCGGTAAGCATAGTTGAGATAGCCATAGAGAAAGGAGCTTCCAAATTACTGTTGCCTGTATCTACTAGAAAACAGCTTGTTGACCTTTCTGACGAAATGGCTACCAAGATCGACATCCAGTTTTACGCGGATGCCAGGGATGCGCTCTTGAAAGCGTTGGTGGAGTGAATGGGTAGATCGAACTCAGTGATGAAACATTTAGCCAATATAGTAGCAGCAGGTCAAGTGCAATAATAAACTAAGGAACCTGAAAATCCACTATTAGCATGATAAGTCATTGTACTGGGAGGTAATTGATGGACACACTCCATGTAAATTTAACGAATTGCTGGGGGATACAATCATTGGAGTATGAATTCGATTTCAGAGGAAATAACAAAGCAAGGGCATTTGCGGTTTATGCACCTAACGGTATGATGAAGTCTTCATTTGCAAAGACCTTCGAGGCACTATCTAAGGGTACTCAGCCTCAGGAGGAACGTTTTAATCGCCATCCAAGTTGTATAGTCACATCGGATGGAACTCCAATACCACAAGAAGTGATTTATGTTCTTAAATCTGAGGTTGGCACCCGAAAGGACAATGATGCGATTTCGAATATTTTAGTAAACCCCATATCTAGGGATAGATACATTGAATTGAATAAGGACATTGAGGAGAAGAAAGATAAGCTAATAAATGCTTTACAAAAGCAATCCAAGGTAGGGAAAAAAGATATCGAAGACCAAATAATGAAGGATTGCAGAATAAATAACTTTCCATTATGCATCTCGCAAATACTGTCAGAAAAGTCTGAATTTGAGTTAAAGTACTTTGTATACTCAACAATCTTTGATGACAAGGCGTTAGAAGTAGTTGGGAATCCAGAATTCCTGTCCAATGCAAATAAATTCACAAAACGATATCAAGAGCTATTTGATAATGCAGGGACTATCTATAAAAAAGGTATCTTTAATCCTACTAAAGCTGATTCTGCTTTCGATGCTCTTAAAAAACAAGGGTTCTTTAGTGTTGGTCATCGTATACATTTGCATGGAGATAAAGAGTCTATTGATAATGAAGAACTTGATCAAAAACTCAAAGAAGTGAATGCTCTTATTGATGATGACGCCCAACTGAGACAAATCAGAAAGAATTTGGCGAAAAATGCACAAACTCAAGCATTGACTGATTTAATAGAAAGTCTGCCACCTACAGAAGTTGAGTTTCTTCTTGAAAGGCTCAAGCCAGAAAATCAACAACAATTCCGTAAAGAACTGTGGACATATTATTTTCATTACTGTCCCGAAGCTACAACTTATTTGTCCACATTTAGAGATAGTGAAGTGGAGTTAACAAGAATTGAACAAGATGCAGCAATGATAGCTCCTATATGGACAGATATAGTTAAACTATTCAATGATCGGTTTGTAGATATGCCATTTACTCCATCTATCGCAAATCATGCCCAAGCTGCTCTTGCAAAAGAAAGTGCTAAGCTGTTGTTTACGTTTAAAGACGAAGACGAGAGTAATACTGTTGAGTGCCTGAGAGAAGACCCAAAAATGAAAACACTTAGTTTGGGTGAAGAACGAGCGCTGAATCTACTTTACTTTATTTTTGAAGTTGAAGACAGAAAGCAGAAGCAACAAGAAACTCTATTTATCATTGATGATGTTGCAGACTCTTTCGATTACAAAAACAAGCATGCGATTATATTATACCTGAAGGATCTATGCAAAACTGATTTCTTCCATCAGATTATATTGTCTCATAATTTTGATTTTTATCGTGCTATAAGCCTCGGATTTATTCACAGAGAAAGGTGCCTTATGGCTAATCGAGGAGTTGGGTTGATATCTCTGGCTAGGGCTGAGGGGATCAATAATGTGTTTGTAAATATGTGGAAGAATAGAGTTTCAGAGAATGATACTATTCTTTATGCTACAGTGCCGTTCAGTAGAAATCTAATCGAGTACACAAGAGGGGATGAGGATCCGGATTATCTGAAACTGACAAGCTTGCAGCATTGGAAAAGCGACACGAGTACGATAACTATCGATGACTATATAGGCATTTACAATGGATTTTTTGGAACAACATATTATTTAGACAGAAACACAACTATGGTAGATACGCTTTTTATTCAAGCAAACCAAATCTGCCTCGCCACTACCCAGACAGGACTTAACCTTGAAGACAAAGTGTTAATGTCCATTGCTATACGCATGAAAGCAGAGCAATTTATGATAGAAAGAATTAGGCTAATAAAAACTGACCCAACATACTGGTGTGAGGAAAGGAGCCAATTTGGAAAGCTGTATGAAGAGCTCATGACCTTAGATGCTAACCTTCCTGAACGTTCTACTCTGGATAAGGTAAGCGTTACGGTCAGTTCAAACATCCATCTTAACTCGTTTATGTACGAGCCAATACTTGATCTTTCGATCGAAAGCCTGATTAAGCTATATAATGAAATATCAGTTTTGCAACCTTAGGAGCCTCTATGAGAATTCTGCATACTTCTGATTGGCACATCGGTAGAACACTCTGTGGGAGAAAACGATATGATGAATATGAATCATTTTTAACATGGATGGCAGAGATAATCCAACGGAATGAAATCGAAGTCTTGTTAATAGCTGGAGATGTCTTTGATACAACTGCACCGAGTAATAAAGCTCAAGAATTATACTACCAGTTTCTCTATAAGGTATCCACATCTACCTGTAAACATGTAGTTATAGTGGCTGGTAACCACGATTCTCCATCTTTTCTAAATGCTCCCAGGGAGTTGCTCAAGATTCTCAATGTGCATGTAGTAGGCAACGTTTCTGGAGATTTGGACGATGAAGTGCTGGTCCTCTACGATCGTCAAAATGTTCCAAAAATGATCGTTTGTGCCGTCCCCTATCTGCGGGATAAAGATATTCGTATTGCGGAAGCTGGAGAGAGCGCAACAGACAAAGAAAGGAAACTATTAGAAGGTATATCAAAGCATTATTCTGATGTAGGTGAGTTAGCGGATCAGAAACGCCTTGAACTAAGGAGAGATATACCTGTAGTGGGAATGGGACACTTGTTCACCTCCGGTGGTCAGGTAGTTGATGACGATGGAGTCCGTGAGCTATACATTGGATCCCTGGCGCGTGTGTCTGCTGATGCCTTCCCAAAATCCTTCATTTATACAGCCCTTGGCCACTTGCACTCATCTCAAAAAGTGGTAAAATCAGAGACTATTCGTTATAGTGGATCGCCTCTACCTATGGGCTTTGGTGAAGCTAAGCAAAAGAAAAGCGTCTTGATAGTAGATATTGATCATGATACCGCCACAGTCAAGCAGATTGAAGTCCCAGTTTTCCAACCGATAGAAAGCATACAGGGAGACTGGGAAGATATATCTAACAGGATTACTGATCTATCGGTTGAAGATACCAATGTCTGGTTAGAAATAGTTTACACTGGCGATGAGATCATAAGTGATTTACAGGATCGCTTATCGATGTCTATTGAGGACACTCCTTTGGAAATACTCCGGGTGAAAAACAACCGGGTTATAGAGCGGGCACTGGAACAAGTGAGTCTTGAAGAGAGCCTGGATAGTCTGAGTGAAATTGACGTATTCACGCGTTGTTTAGACGATCACGATGTCCCTGAAGACCAAAGACCGGATATGATGATGGCATACAAAGAGATTCTATTGTCGATTCAAGAATCTGATAGCCAGGCAGAGTAATGGTGGGATAAGATGAGAATACTGCAGATTCGTTTTAAAAACCTGAATTCCTTAGTCGGTGAGTGGCAAATTGATATGACGAACCCGGCCTATGTTTCAAATGGCATCTTCGCTATTACAGGTCCAACCGGGGCTGGGAAATCTACTATTCTCGATGCAATATGCCTTGCTCTTTATGGAAGGACACCCCGCCTAGACAAGGTAAACAATAGCGGCAATGAGATAATGTCGCGTCTGACAAGTGATTGCTTTGCGGAAGTATGCTTCGAGAATCCAGAAGGCCAATACAGCTGTCATTGGAGCCAACGCAGGGCAAGGAATAAGCCAGACGGAGCTCTACAGGCTCCGAAACACGAGATATCTAAAGCTGAATCAGGTGCTGTCCTAGGCTCATCAATCAGAGGCGTGGCGGAACAAGTAGAAGCTATTACAGGTTTGAATTTTGAAAGGTTTACCCGGTCAATGTTGTTGGCCCAGGGTGACTTTGCGGCATTTTTACAAGCTGATTCTGATGAGCGGGCTCCAATCCTGGAACAGATCACGGGCACGGAAATCTACAGCGAGATATCTATAAAAGTGCATGAGCGGCAACGATATGAACAGGAGAGGCTAAAGTTGCTCAGGGCAGAAGTAGATGGGATATCTGTCCTGGATCCAGAACTTGAAGAGCAATACAAAACTGAGCTCGAGAACTTCAGAATAGCAGAGAAACAAGACTCTGAGAAGCTAAAAAAGACCCTGGAGTCGCAAACCTGGCTTACCACAATCGAAGCTTTGCAGAAGGATATCTCCAGCCTGGCTGAGGAAGATGAGCTTTTGAAGAAAGAGATCGCTGACTTTCAACCGCAGAAGGCGAGACTCGAACAAGCGAGTAAAGCTGCTTCATTAGAGGGTATGTTTGCTACTCTAACAGCGAAGAGACAACAACAGGCAGATGATACTAAAGAATTACAAAAGGCTGAAGCAGCTTTACCGGAATTACAGGCTAAGGCTGAAGACCTCGTGGCCGAACTGATCAGATTAGAGCAAAACACGAACACATCCAAAGAGAACCTGGATAAAATTAAACCTCTAATCCGGCAGATTATTGCCCTCGATCAGACCATTGCTAATCAAGAGAAGCTATGCCGGGATTCGGAAGAGTCAATCCAGAAATATGAAGAAGAGATAAAGAAATATACGAAGTCTATCACTGGTCTTCACAAGCAGCGTGATAATGAAGCCGGGAAACTAAAGAAAATATGCAAGTATCTGGAAGAGCATACGCAAGATGCCTGGCTTGTGGAAAACTTTGCAGGCATCCAGGAACAATTGAGCAATCTGTCAGCTAAGCATCAAGAGATTATCCAGCGTGAAGATGGTATGAGAGAAGCAGTTGCCGAACTGGAGAAGACATCTCAAAGCCTCAAAGACATACAAGCTGAAAGTAGGACGCTATCCTATGAACAGACAGAAGCTTCGAAAAAGATACAAAAGGAAAAAGCCGCCTTAGAAGCGATCCTGGATGGTAAACTCCTGAGGGAATACCGCACCCAGAAGTATACTCTCCTTCAGAATATGGTGTTTTTGAAGAAAATTGCCGATCTTGAGGATCTGCGTGCTGAGATTAAAGATGGTGAAGCATGTCCCTTATGCGGCGCCAAAGAACATCCCTTTGCAAGAGGAAATGTTCCGGTTATGGATGAGTCCCAGCGTAAAATTTCAGAGCTGAATGTGTTGATAACCAAAGCTGAAGACATTGAAGCCAATACCCAAACACTTCGGGAAGCAGAGTCCGCTGCCCGGAAGAATCTGGATGAATGTGAAAAGCGGATAGCCATTGCTGAAAGTGATAGAAAGGTAGCAGAGACCGTCCTCACGGACAAAAAAGAGGGATTGAAGAAATGTGCAGAAGACTATAGCAGAATCAAGCAAGAGATTGTAAACAAACTCATACCTCTTGGCATCAAAGAGGTTCCGGACTCAGATATAGATTCTGTTATGAATTTACTTAGCAAGCGGTTACGGGATTGGCAGGACTATGTAAAGCAGAAAGAAGAAGTAAGGACAACGATCTCTATGTACGATAATGAGATAAAACGTTTAGAATGGATCATAGAGGTTCAACGCACAACTCAGAACGAGAGAAAAACCCGGCTAGAGTCTCAAAACACAGAACTTGGCGCAAAAAAAGAAGAGAGGCATAGACTTTTTGGTAACAAAATACCAGACGCAGAAGAGGCTTCGCTAATTGCAACTATTACTAAGGCTGAGCAAGAAGAAAAGAACTGTAGAGATCAACAGTCCAAGCACCAAGGCGAGTTAACGGCAGCCCGAACCAGAGTTGATTCACTCAAGAAGAGTATTAATAAGAGAAGTCCAGAGCTGAACAGCCTCGAATCTGGTTTTCTTGAATCACTGCAAATCTTGGGGATCAAGGATGAGAACGAGTTTAATAAAACGGTTCTTAGCAGCAGCGAGAGGGGAAAATTGTCACAACGAGCACAAGAACTTGGAGATAAACAAACAGATCTTCAAGCCAGGCAGAAAGACCGAAAAGAGCGTTATGAAACTGAACTGGCAAAGAAGGTTACAGACCTGACTATTGAGGAAGTGAGAGCACAAGTTAAGGAATTAGAGGTATTTCTGGAAGAGCAGAAAGAGAAAATTGCTGAGCTCAAAGCTGCTCTGAATAATAATGAGATTTCCAAGAAAAAACGCAAGGTAAAGCAAAAAGGTATTGAGACTCAAGAAAAAGAATGCCTAATATGGGAAAACTTGCACTACCTGATAGGTTCCGCAGATGGGAAAAAGTATCGTAACTATGCTCAGGGGTTGACTTTCGATGTGATGATAGGTCATGCTAACAAACAATTGCAGCAATTGACCGATAGGTATATACTGATACGTGGTAGTAAAAACCCTCTGGAGCTGGAAGTTATAGACAATTACCAGGCTAGTGTTACAAGATCAACCAAGAACCTGTCGGGTGGAGAGAGCTTCCTTGTCAGCTTATCTCTTGCCTTAGGACTGTCTCAAATGGCTAGCAAGAAAGTTCGGGTGGACTCATTATTCTTAGATGAAGGTTTTGGAACATTAGACGATGAGTCATTATCCTTAGCACTTGAAGCACTGGTAAGTTATCAGCAAAATGGTAAAATAATCGGTGTAATCTCTCACGTTCAAGCGCTTAAAGAGAGGATTAGTACTCAACTTCAAGTAATCCCACAAGCAGGAGGGAAAAGCACTATATCTGGTCCTGGGTGCAGCCTTTGTCTAACCGATGATTAGGTTGACTTAGACTTTTTTAAGCTGGATAAGACTAAGGGATTGACCCTCATGAGGAAACTCATATGGTATGACAATGACTATGCAGAAATCCTGTCAGAATTTGAAGTTTTCGGTGATCTTAATTGCAGAAATCCTGTCAGAAACTACCTAAAGTGGTCTTGGAAAGGATGAGTAAGGATGAGCAACGATGCGACAGTTTGCAGTTTTCGCTGCACAATTTGCAGATTTCGTTGTCACTTTGCAATCTCATCC
>Ga0255347_1001836_pt1 | contig 32065 bp, 23 predicted proteins | sample wastewater_treat_2_FD_192479 | JGI IMG/M metagenome (GOLD analysis project Ga0255347, IMG submission 192479) | Wastewater microbial communities from Lulu Island WWTP, Vancouver, Canada - plant24 | ecosystem: Engineered > WWTP > Wastewater > Unclassified | place: Canada: Vancouver, British... | reverse complement strand
AGCAGCCCGTCGTCGAGCAGAAGACGGTCGTTGGGCTGAACGATGAGCGGCAGGCCCGGGTAGTTCACAGACACCACGTTAGGTCCGCCGATGATGGGCTCTGTGGTGATCACGAATGACGCCCCGGGCCGAAGCGCCACCGGCCCTGAGGCGAATCGGCCTATTCTCAGCTCAGGGCCTTTGGTGTCGAGCATGATCGGGATGTAGCGATGACACTCGGCCTCAGCCTGGCGGATCATGCATATCCGCTCAGCATGCTCTGCGTGAGTGCCATGGGAGAAATTGAGACGGGCCACGTCCATGCCTGCCTGAATCAGCTTGAGCAGCGAATCCAGCTCATGGCTGGCGGGCCCTATGGTGCACACGATCTTTGTCTTTCTCAACAACTGCGCCTCCGTCAGTCTTCGCTTACCGGCCTTCCGCATGCCACGCAGAACCGCGCCCCCTCTAGCACGGAAGTGCCGCACTCGCAGGTTCTCGCAGCTTTGGGTTCCTCAGGAACGGAAGGTTCGCCATCACAAGCAGGGATTTCGTCGGCGCTCTCCGGCTCGTCGGCCTCCGCCGGTTGTGCAGGCGCGTCATCGACGTCCGCCTGTTGCTGTTCTCTGGACGCTTCCCGGATCCTCTGGATCTCCTCTTCCGCCGCGTCGATCTGACTGTCGATTTCGCGGATTGCATCTGCCTTGGAGCGCAACACCGGCTCCGCCAGCGACCCCCCTGATAGCATTTCGAAAGTCAGTCGCCCCAGGTCTTCAAGGAGATCACGCCGTTTGGCCTTGAGGTCGCTGATTTTAGCGCGGATCACGGTAGTATCCCACAGCTCCTTGGACTTGGCCCCCACAGTGTCCACACCGACCCCGATGGTCTTCTTGATCTTGTCGAATATGTCGGACACAGGTGCCCACCTCCCGTCTTTGCTGTCACCCTCAATATTTCGCCTCATTTCGCCTATCTCCTCCATTTCCGGCGACGTCCGCGTCAACCGCAACACAGGATACGTATGGATCACATACAGTATGCTCCGCCTGCCATCATATCGTTCCGACCGGCGTATCAATGCATAGAGGGAAATCGACACCGAATCAAGAATCAATCAGGGTAATGATCACCTCCGCCGTGTGTACCGAGGAGGCTCAGAATGCGTTAGGGGGCAGGGGCTGCCATGCTCACACTGAAGGAGTTTCTCGCGAAGGAAGTAGTCCCGGCACTGGGGTGTACGGAGCCCGGCGCGGTCGCGCTGGCGACGGCGCGGGCGCGGGCGGAACTGGGCGTCGAGCAGGTAGAGAGGATATCGGTCAGGGTTAGCGATAGCATATTCAAAAACGGGATGAATGTGGGAGTCCCGGGCGCATCGGGCGAGACCGGCAACGCGCTTGCCGCCGCCCTGGGCGCGCTGGCGGGCAGGGCGGATCTGGGCCTGGAAGTGCTGCGCGACTGTGGCCCGGCGCACGTGGGCATCGCCAAGTCCATGCTGAGCGAAGGCAGGGTGGAGGTCGCGTGTCTTGCGGACGTGCATGGTGTGTTCGTCGAGGCGACCGTCGAATCCGCGTCTCACACTGCCACATGTGTCATCGAGGGCGAACACACGAACATTGTGAACGTAACCGTGGATGGCGAGGCAGTCTTCTGTAAGAGGCGCCACGGTGATGCCGCCGAGGACGGCGGGGACATTGCGAGCAGCGACTGCGATATCATGGACGGCGCTGGGTACCAGGACTTGCTTGAACTTGCCGACCACATGGCGCCCGACGAGGTCGACTATGTTATGCGCGGCGTGGACATGAACAAGTCCATAGCCGAGTATGGGCTGGCGTCTGAATCCCTGTCAGGCCTGGGGGCGGGCAGGGCCATCTGGGCGCTGATGTCTGATAACAAGATAGAGAAGAATCTGTCGTTTTTGATCAGGTCATACTCGAGCGCTGCATCTGACGCTAGGATGGCCGGGGCGCAGCTGCCCACCATGAGCGCTGCCGGCAGCGGCAACCAGGGTATAACGGCTATCATCCCCGTTGCGTTAGTGGGTGAGTCTATGGGGTTGCCGAGGGAGGCCGTCGCCAGAGGGGTAACGGTGAGCCTGCTCTCCACGAGCTTCGTGCGCAGCCGGATCGGTCGTCTCACCCCTGTGTGCGGGTGCTCGGTTGCAGCCGGCGCCGGGGCGGCCGCAGGGATAGCGGTGCTGCTCGGGGGTGACTGGGTCCACGCGGCGCGGGCTATGCAGATCGTGCTATCCAACACTGCCGGCATAGTGTGCGACGGGGCCAAGGGCACTTGCGCGCTGCGCGTCGGCGCCGCAGCCTGTGAGGCGTACTTGGCTGCCCTGATCGCTGTCAATGATCGAGGCATCAACTCGGCTCAGGGCATCGTGGATGATACGATCGAGGGAACGGCCGACAATGTAGGAAGGCTGAATGCTGAAGGCATGAGAGACGTTGACAGAGTGCTCATTAACATAATCGAGGAACGGGTCAAAAGAAGCGAGATGATGTAGCGACGCAGGAGATACGCGGGCGAGTGTTCGATATCCGACGCTATTCAGTCAACGATGGGCCGGGTATCCGGACTGCTGTCTTCTTCAAGGGGTGCCCTGCCCGGTGTGCGTGGTGCCATAATCCCGAGAGCCAGGAGTACGGGTGCGAGGTGATGTACTGGCCGTCTAGGTGCGTGGGGTGTGGGGCATGCGCCGAGGAGTGCCCAGCAGGCGCCATACGGATGGAGGCCGGCCGGCCTGTGGTGGCTCGCGAGCTATGCGTCGTGGAGGCGGATGGCTCGGCGTGTATAGAGGTGTGCCCTGCCGAGGCGCGCACGCTTGTGGGGCGGACTGTGAGCGTCGCCGATGTCATGGCCGAGGTCCTGCGGGATAGGGCGTTCTATGACCAATCCGGCGGAGGCGTAACGTTCACGGGGGGCGAACCCCTGGCACAGCCCGATTTTCTCTGCGCCTTGCTCCGGGAGTGCCGGCGATTTGACGTGCATTCCGCCGTTGACACCAGCGGCATTGCCGATGCTTGGGCGGTGGAGGCCATGGCGCATCTGGTGGATCTGTGGCTATTCGATGTGAAGATCGTCGACCCAGCCAGGCATATGGTGCTGGTAGGCTGTTCCAATCAGCCTGTACTTGACAACCTGAGGCTCCTGGCCGGTCGGGGCTGCCAGATTCGGGTGCGCGTTCCTGTGGTGCCCGGGATCAACGATAGCCCAAGCGATCTGCGTGATTTGGCCCGCCTGCTGACATCACTCCCCGGGGGTGGGCTTCGCCGGGTCGATCTCCTGCCGTATCACGAGAGCGGGATCGAGAAATACGCCAGGCTGGGCAGGGAGTACATGCTCGAAGGCGTGGGGCAAGCCAACGCAGAGTATGTTGAGTCTATTGCCGGCGAATTGCGGCGCATGGGTCTAGATGTTCGAACAGGTGGAGGATGGTGAGCGGTCAATGAACTCCCGCGTCAGTCAGCTGCGTCATGAGAGCCTTGAGGCGGCCCCGTGCATCTCATCCGAGCGAGCAGAGCTCATTACCCAGTTTGTTGCAGGCGATCGCACGGCATCGCCGGTGCTGCGCCGAGCCCGCGCCTTCAGGCGCCTTATGGAGAAGAAGACGATATACATAGGAAAAGGCGAGCTGATCGTGGGGGAACGCGGGCCCGCGCCCAAGGCTGTGCCTACCTATCCCGAGCTGTGCTGCCATTCGCTTGATGATCTTGAGTTGCTGCACAGCAGGGAGAAGATACCGTTTGCATGCCCCCCTGATGTCCGGAAGGTGTACGAGGAGAGAATAATCCCCTTCTGGAGGGGCCGTTCCATGCGTGATCTCATCTTCGATGAGATGACCGACGAATGGAAGGCCGCCTACGAGGCGGGTATCTTCACAGAGTTCATGGAGCAGCGTGCACCCGGCCATACTGTGGCAGACGACAAGATCTATCGCAAGGGGTTTGGGCATCTGAGGCAGGAGATCGCGGCTAGCCTGGCCCGCCTGGACTACTCCAGCGATCCGAAAGCGCAGGCGAAATCGGAGCAACTGCGCGCCATGGACATCTGCGCTGAGGCGATCTGCATTTTCGCCAGGCGCCACGCAGAACTCGCGCGGGAAATGGCCGTGCAGGCAGCGCAGGACGGCGATCTTGCCCGCGCCGCTGAGCTTGGGCGGATAGCCGAGGTCTGCTCATGGGTGCCCGAAAACCCGCCGCGGGACTTCTGGGAGGCGCTCCAGGCATACTGGTTTGTGCATCTGGGCGTCATAACCGAGCTGAACACGTGGGACTCATTCAACCCCGGTCGTCTTGACCAGCATTTGTATCCCTTCTACAAACAGGGGCTAGCATGCGGCACGCTCACAGAGGAGAGCGCCCGCGAGCTTTTGCAGTGTTTCTGGATCAAGTTCAACAACCAGCCTGCTCCGCCCAAGGTGGGGGTGACCGCTGCCGAAAGCGGGACATACACCGACTTCGCCAACATCAACTGCGGCGGCATAACGCCCGACGGGCAGGACGGCGTGAACGATGTCACGTATCTCGTGCTCGACGTGATCGATGAGATGAGGCTGTTGCAGCCGAGTTCCAACATTCAGCTGTCGGCCAAGAACCCCGATCGCTTCCTCAAACGGGCCCTTCGCGTTGTGAGGAAAGGTTGGGGGCAACCGTCGATCTTTAACGCCGATACGGTTGTGCAGGAAATGCTGAGGGTAGGCAAGAGCCTGGAGGACGCGAGGGCGGGCGGCACGTCGGGGTGTGTGGAGACCGGCGCCTTCGGCAAGGAGGCCTACATCCTCTCGGGGTACTTCAACTTGCCGAAGATACTGGAACTAGCGTTGCACGACGGTAAGGATCCCCGGACCGGCAGGCAGCTGGGCCCTCGTACGGGCCGCCCAAGTGAGTTTTCCTCATTTGATGAGCTTATGGGTGCATTCCGGCAGCAGCTACATCATTTCATTGAGATCAAAGTTCGCGGCAACAACGTTATAGAGCAGCTGTATGCTAGGTACATGCCGGCGCCATTCCTTTCGCTGCTGGTGGACGACTGCATCGCCCGCGGCCTTGATTACCACGACGGCGGTGCGCGCTACAACACCACCTATATTCAGGGAGTAGGCATCGGAACCATCACCGACAGTCTATCGGCGATAAAGCGGCATGTGTTCGATGGAAGGCAGATTGGGATGGACGATCTTCTGGCGGCGCTGGACGCCAATTTCGCAGGCCACGAGAGGCTGCGGGCGCGATTGCGCGATGACACCCCGCGCTATGGCAATGATGACGATGACGCCGACTCCATCATGAAATCGGTGTTTCACGCGTTTTTCGGAGAGGTGGACGGCCGTCCCAACACCAAGGGGGGACGCTATTGCATTGACATGCTGCCTACCACGTGCCACGTATATTTCGGCAGCGTCACGCAGGCGACGCCCGACGGCAGGCTCGCCGGCGAGCCTGTTTCGGAAGGGATCTCGCCCGTGCAGGGGGCCGACAGACGGGGGCCCACTGCAGTGCTGTGCTCGGCGGCCAAGATGGATCACGCTCTCACAGGGGGCACGCTTCTTAACATGAAGTTCACCCCGCGGCTGTTGGAGGGCGAGGATGGCATCGCAAACCTTGCTCACCTGGTGCGAACGTATTTCAAGCTGGGCGGCCATCACGTTCAGTTCAACGTGGTCAATGCCAGAACACTGCTCGACGCGCAGGCGCACCCGGAGAACCACCGCGACCTTATCGTGCGGGTTGCCGGATACAGCGACTACTTCTGCGATCTATCACGAGCTTTGCAGGATGAGATCATCGCACGCACTGAGCACGAATCGTTCTAGCCTGGGCAATCGGGGTGAGTCACGCTGTGTTGGTCGACTATCACGTCCATCTGGAAAGGGCGGGGCTATCGCGGGCAAACGCGTTGCGTTTCATCGAGCATGCCCAGGCGAGAGGGCTTTCAGAGATCGCGTTCACTGAGCATGCGTACAACTTCGTCGAATGTGCGCCCATGCTCGCTCGGCCTGACTACGTGTCGATTCATGGTCACGGGTTCAGAATCGATGACTATGTGTCGCTAGTGGAAGACCTGAAAGCCAAAGGCTTTCCAGTCAAGTTGGGAATCGAACTGGACTACATACCGGAGACGATTGATGCTGCTGCCGCCTTTCTCACCGGATACCCGTTCGATCTGGTGATCGGATCCGTTCACTGGATCGATGGGTGGGGGTTCGATATCGACGCGGCCAGCTGGAACGGCGTGGATATCGAGTGGGCGTATTCCCGTTACTTTGAGCTAGCCAGCGCTGCCGCCGCAAGCGGCGTCTTCGACGTGATCGGCCATCCGGACGTGATCAAGTTGTTCGGGGCGCGGATGGAGGCGAAGGCGCGACCGGGCGGAGGGCGCGATGCGGCATGCGGCGGGAGTTGCGGCGATGGCTGTGGCGAATGCCGCCTGATACTGGCCGGCTACTACGATGCTTTGGCGGCGGCGGCCGTCGAGTCGAGAACGTGCCTTGAGGTGTCGAGCGCCGGCCTGAGGCGCCCGGTGGGGGAGGCATATCCTGCCATGGATCTTCTGCGACTGGCGTGCGAGCGAGGTGTGGCGATCACCCTGGCTTCCGATGCCCATGAGCCCTGGGACGTGGGTTCGCGTTACAGCGAGCTAGTCGCATGGGCACGGGCTGCGGGCTATAGCACGACAACGGTTTTCAGCGGGCGCGAGCCGTTACAGGCCGAGATGGGCTAGAGGTTGAGAAGGGCAAGAAAGGCAAGAAGCGAAAGAAAAGGAGGCCGGCCCCCGTGGGCCGGCCCGGTTGCGTACTGTCCTATTGTCGTGTCTCGCTATCTGCAGTCTCTCAGGAACGCTCCTAGGATGGGGCCGGGGAAGACATCCACAGTACCCGATGTGAACGCAACTGCCGGCAGAGCCTGGACCGCTGTTCCGACCCACACTCCTGCCTGGCCCGGAACTGGCGTCATGGGCACAGTCACAGTTCCGCCGGGCCATGTGAAGATCGCTCTGTACAGATCCTGCCCCACAGGCAGCCCGGGCAAGTTGACACCCCCTACGAGGATTTGCGTGGTGCCGAACTGGTCGGTGCGCAGCCACAACACACCGCCTGCGCTAGAGCCCGTTATCCTGGGGGACAGCATCAGCACGCAGGTTCGTGGAGGGACTGTAGGCGGCGCGGCAACAGGCACGCAGATCCTCTGACCCACGAAGAGCCTGTTCGGATCGACGCCGGGGTTTGCCCTGATGAGAGCGTCTACGGTCGTACCATACCTCAAGGCGATTAGGTAGAATGTGTCACCGGGCTGGATCGTGTAGATGAACCCGGGGCACGGCACAGGCGTGGGCCCTGGTACTGGGATACATATGGGCTGCCCGATGATGAGGTTCAGTGGATTGATGCCTGGGTTGGCCGCGATGATCGCGTTCACCGTAGTGCCGAAACGCGCGGCAATGCTGTATAGAGTATCTCCGGCTCTGATGATGTAGATAGTGCCCCCTGGGCACGGTGGGAATTGCATGGCATACAGCTCGTCGTAGACCATCGACATACGTCATCACTCCCGTATTGGTCTGCTACAACGTATGCGATGCCACGTTCAAAGGCATTGTGCTCCAGAGACCAGTTGTCATAAGGCACAGGAGCCTGCGCCCAGCGATTCCGGGCACGCTGGGGTCCAGGACGACTGTCTCGGCCCGGGGGCTCTAGATGGCCTCTTCGCCTATTCGAGACGGCGTGTGGCCGTACGCTGGCACTTAGACGCAATGGCGGCTCTAGCTGGCGTTTTGTGATCTGTTCGATTTATGAACGCTTTTTCCCGAATGCGTCGCGAAAACGGACGATGGTTGATGCATAATGGAACGTATACCTGCATAAAGCGGGACGGGCGATGAATTCGTCGGGTACACCTGCAGAAGGCGGTAAGCCATGCCAGGCAAATGGGATCTAATGTAGCAATATGTCGAATCAGGGCAGCCCAAATGGAATATACTATTATTACCTCGACGGCCTCATCGCTCTATGCAGGTATGCGTCGCTTTATGCACCAGGTATTGTAACGAAAACGAACGGATCGGCAGAAATGCGTTCCGAATATTAACAACCTAAATTTTCCCAATAGCCTGGAACAGGACAAGTCTGGCTGAGGCCCAGCTCCGGCTCCAGACCCAATCTCAACCCTGACCCAAACCTCAACACAATCGCAACCTCAACCCAATCCCAACCTCAACCCTGACCTCAATCCTGACCCCAACCCCAGGCCTTGCCTAACACGCGCTGTAGCCGCACAGCCTGCACTCGCTGCAGCCGGAGGCGTATATCAAGGAGTAGTTGCCGCACTGGGGGCAGATGTCGTAGCGGGTAGCCTTCTTGGCGGAACGGTTGTCAGCTTGTGGGCTCTGCCCGCTGCTGCTGCCGGAACATGCATACTGAGCCTCGGCGGCGGTCGCGGTTTCGAAGGCTGCCGACTCCGGTTTGGCTCCGTCCGAAACTGCTCCGCAGGAGGCGCCTGCATTCCCAGAGTTCGGCCCGTGCCCATTGCTTTCGTCAGCAAAAAGCAGTGTCGCCTGAACCGCAGAGGCGTCCCCGGACAGGGCGAGGAGCGCATCGCCCAAGGCGGACGTCGAAGTGGACATGGACGTGGATGTGGACATGGACGTGGACATGGACGGCAGGGTGGTGTTAGGATCGTCGCCGCCGTCGGACTGCCCGGCTATGCCCCGCTGCGGAGGGGTGGCCCATTCGGCGCCGGCGTAGCGTGCCTGGATGGTCTGGTCCAGCATGCGTCCGATGGCATCGGGCACGGAAAGCACCTTGTTCGGGCCGAAGCCCACCTGGCCGGACCCACCGATTCCGCGTAACTGGCGTGCGATCTCGGACGGATCTACGCCTGCGCGCAGCGCTAGAGAGATGAGGCGTGCGATGCTCTCGGTGAACGCATATATGTCAGTGCCTGCCCTGCCTATCTGGCAGAACATCTCAAATGGGCGCTGGTCGTACAGATTGAGCGTAGCCCAGAGTGTGCCGGACGGGGTGGCTATGCGCTTGGTGATCCCACACAGGGTTTCCGGCCGGTCGATAGGCTGCAGCCTTCCCCAGAGGGACTCATCGACGGTGTAAGGCTTCTTGCCGCGCGGAGTAGGCGGCCCGCATAGATCGTCCAGCCCAGACTCGACTGCGCCGACCGCGCAGACCGCGCCAACCGCGCCGACTGCACCGCCCGGCAATCCATCCTCGGCCCCTGCGGTTGACTTGGCCTTTGTGGCAATGACCTCCACTTCCCGGCTGCCTGACCTATATACCGTAATGCCCTTGCATCGGAGCCTGTGCGCGAGAGTCAGCGCTGCCCGAACATCGTCGGGGGTTGCATTGCCCGGCAGGTTGATCGTTTTGGATACCGCGTTGTCGATGCCGCGCTGCACTGCCGCCTGAATGCGGACATGCCACTCCCAGGGTATCTCCAACGCTGTACGATAGAGCGCGACCATGTCGTCGGGAATCCCGGAGATGCCTGAAAGCGAACCCCCGTTTTCGGCGATCCTCTCCATGAGCTCTAAAGAGTAGATCCCACGCTTCTTCGCATCGTCGAGGAAGAGCGAGTTCACCTGCGTGAGTGACTTGCCGCACAGCACGTTCTGTTTGGTGAAGGCGACTCCAAAGAGGGGTTCACAGCCCGACGATGCGTTGGCTACCATGCTTATGGTGCCGGTAGGAGCAACAGTGGTAACGGTGGCATTTCGCATCGGAGGTTCGCCCATCTCCGCGTACCGGCTTTCGGCGAAAGCAGGGAAGGGGCCGCGCTCCACAGCCATCTGCTGCGACTTCAGCCGCGCCTCGTGAGTGATGAACCTCGACACCAGCTCTGCCAGGAGTTCTGCTTTTTCTGAGGCAAACGTCACTCCCAGCAGGATGAACAGGTCGGCTAGGCCCATGAAGCCAAGTCCGATCTTGCGTGTCCTTCTCACCATCTGGCTGATTTCGGGCAGAGGGTACTCGCTTACGTCTATTATGGAGTCCAGGAAGTCCAGGGCTCCGTGAACCGCCGTGCGAAGCAGTTGCCAGTCAATGTGGCGCATCTCGGCTGCCAGCACGTTGTGACACACCTCTGCAAAACTGTCGCTCAAGGACAGCTCGCTCAGCACGTCTTCGTCTGACAAAGGTTCTTCCCTGTACATGCGTTGCAGGTTGATGCTGCCGAGATGACAGGCTTCATATGGCAGCAGCGGTTGCTCGCCGCAGGGGTTGGTGGCCGTGATGCGCCCCAGGGCGGGGGTGGGGTTGCCCTCTTCCAGCCTATCTAGGAAGACCACGCCCGGCTCGCCGTTGCGCCATGCGTGGTTGACTATCTTGGTGAAGACGTCGCCGGCGCGCTTCGCACCGACCGCCTTTTTCGAACGCGGGTTTATCAGCTCATATTCGGCGTCGTCCTCGACCGCCTGCATGAAGCGGTCGGTGATGCCCACAGAGATATTGAAGTTGGAAAGCGCCGCGTTGTCTTCCTTGCATGTGATGAAGCTCTCGATATCCGGATGGTCGACTCGGAGTATGCCTATGTTGGCGCCGCGCCTCTTGCCACCCTGCTTGATTGTTTCAGTGGCCGCGTTGAAAACCGACATGAATGATACCGGGCCCGATGCGACTCCGCCTGTAGAGCGCACGACGTCGCCTTTGGGCCTTAGGCTTGAAAAGTCGAATCCCGTTCCGCCGCCGGACTGATGGATCAGGGCGGCGCCTCGCACTGCGTCGAAGATCTGCGGCAGGGAGTCTTCCACTGGCAGGACGAAACAGGCTGCGTTCTGCGAGTTCGCGGTGCCCGCGTTCATCCAGGTGGGAGAGTTGGGCGAAAACAGCCTGTCCACCAGCAGCCGGTAGAACAGACTGACGCGCTCGTCTTCGGTCTCGCGGGTTCCCTCATACCGGACTCCGGCTCGCGCGGCCTCCCGAGCCAACCGGAGGCACATCTGCTCGGGGGTTTCTATGATGTTGCCTTCCTTATCCTTAAGCAGGTATCTGCTTTCCAGAATCGTGATCGCTTCAGGAGTGAGCGACATCTTGCGATCTAGAACAGAGTCCGGAATAGGGATCATTGCACTGCCTCCCGTCTTGTGCGAAAACTTGTTCGATCCGCCAAGTATCACTATCATACCACGAAAATGTGTGTCGTGCGTGGTTGTCGGCAGCAGTGCAAGCCCTTGGTAGGATCATAAAAACAGCTGGTAGATGTGGGTATGGCGTTCACCGCAAAGCCATCAGCTGCGCTTTTCTCCGGTGCGGCGAATCAGAGAAAGGATAAGGCCGCCGAGTCAATCGGCGGCCTTGCCTTGGGGGTAGTACTGGTACGGCTCGCTCTGGTGCGACTGGATTCTGTGTGCGCGCGTTGGCGTTTGCCCTCTGGGATCGAGGCCAAAAGGCTAGTATGAATATCTCACGGTGTACGTTATCGTGGCTGTGCCCCCTGCGGCGATCTTTGTTGGGAACTCTGCCGTTTGAGAGTCCAGCTTGTTCCATTTCGCAGAGGCGGTCGTGATCTCCCACGCTGTGGCGCCCCACATTCGCTCAAGCACCGTAACCTCTACGGGTTGCTCCTTGTGGTTGCGCACTTCGATCTTCCAGGTCTCCTCCCGCACTTTGTCGGAGATGCGCTTGGTGGAGACTTGGGTGCGTGAGCCCACTACGTCGAAAGCCGATCCCAGTGTGATGCGGACCTTTTCGTCTTTGGGAGTGTGGTCGATCTTGTCTTCGCCGATGAACTCCAGGGAGCCGTCGGTATCCATCTTGCTGACGCGGACAACTCCCTTGGGAAGCGGCATGCCCAGGTTCCCGTCTTGCTTGTTCCAAAACTCCAGTATGGAGTTGACCTTCGTTCCGAACCGCGCTCCATCATACACCAGGAGCTTTTTGGCCGGCACACTTTCGGCAGCCAGCAGCTCGATCTGCTTGACTTGGTTTTCCTTGAGGGTCGTAGGGTACTGCAGCGTGTACAGATGGTAGTCGTAGAAAGCCTTCTCTTCAAAAGACGGGGCCGCCTCGGCCATGGCGAGTTTCGCTCCCGAGGCTCTGACGACGTCGTACATCTCTTCCTGTACCTGATGAACATCGCCTGCTACTAGTTTGAGCTTCGCGTCTTTGAATGCTGCGCCGGATTCATTGGTGATGGTAACCCATCCGCGCAGATCGATGACATCGTCACTCGGGCCGATGACTGCCACGTAGTCGGCAGCCCAGGACAGCCCGCCGGTGAGGTAGGTGACCAGCACGTCGTGGGCGGTTGCCCCTGACGTGTTGGACATCAGCCATGCCAGCGTGGGCCGGGTGATGAGTCCCTCGGGGAGGCTGGGATACTCCACGGATTGCACATCGCCAAGGTATATTGTGAATACCTGCCCCGTGCCGTCGGGCCCTGACGACATCACGACATTGGAGGCGGACGATCCACGGGCCCCGGTGAGCAGGTAGCCTGTGAAGACCTCGCCGCTCCTTGTGCGCACGGTGATGCGTTCGCCTACGAACTTGCGCATGAGCTTAACGTCTTCCACTAGATCGTACTCGAAATTCTGCTCGCGCACCCGCACTGCCTGTGGCGCGGTCAGCGACGAAAAGCTGACGGTGGCCGGGTTGATCCGAGCGGAGATGTCGCGGAACATGATGGTCGACAGCCCTTCCGGGATTTCCATGGCCCGCTTCTCTTTCACAAGGGCCAGATCGGAGTTGTAGACAGTCAGCTCCACCGATCTTCCATCCCCCTTGGCTGCCAGGGCCGGCGCAGGCCCGTGCGCGGCCAAGGCCAGGCCGATAGTGACGGCTGCGCAGGCCAGTATTGCAATGAGACTTGCTCGACGGCGGATCATATCGTATCGCCCTCCCGGTAGTGAGATTCCATATCCAGATTGCCCAGTCAGGATCCATTAAGACACGTTAGGCTGCCTTTTGCACTTGTAGAGACGATACCGCCGCGCCGTTTGTTCCGGCGCGGCGGCTTCGCGGACACGTATTCGCCAGATTATGCTGGCGTCGCTACATATCCAGGAATCGCGACAGCAGGATCTGGGCCGCTTCCAGCTCAGCGTAGCTTCGCGCCGCCTTCCAGTCGCGGCGCATCACTGCTTCGATCAGCTCGGACGATACACCGACCTCCTCCGACAGGGCCTGGGCGAGGCGGGTCTGCCCCAGTTCGGGGAGGGCCTCCCAGTCCTGGCTGAGAAGAGCCTGCGCCTCTCCATCTGTCAGGCCCATTTCCACCAAGCGAGCAGCCAGTGCCGGGCTCATGCCCTTGCGCGCCTCGTCCCACTTGCCGCGGGATATGGCGTCCACCTGTTCGGGCGTGATGACGCCCCGGGTAATGGCGCTCACCTTCTTGGTGATGTCCTCCCGGGTGACCTGACCCTCAGCCAACACGAAACGTGCTGCGCCGTAGCTGGTTCCGACTGCGTACACAGAGTCCTTGGAACGTACCGACTCCAGATCCGAAACAACGCCGTTCCTGTATATTACGGTATCCGGATCGACTTGCACTACCTGGTCGGTCCCGGCCGCGTTCTTGATATTGATGGTCTCAGTCGTCTTGCTGACGCCGCTGACGGTCCCCCGTGCAAACTGCGCCTGAGCCAGCGCGTTGACCATGTGCGCAGTTTCAGCCCTGGTGGCCGCGCGGTCGGGCTCGAATACCAGTCCGAAATGGAGCGGGATGATGTCAAGGCGGCGGGCTACTTCCACGTATCTGTATGCCCAGTGAGTCGAATCCACATCGCGAAAACTTGGGTTCCAGGCCGTGGCGTCGGCCTCGCCCACCTTGCCCAGCTGAGCCACGCGCGCGAGGATGGCCACCATCTCTGCCCTCGATACGTTCTGGGCGGGCCGGAATGAGCCGTCAGGATAGCCCGTGACTATCTCCGACGCATCTAGGGCCGACACGAAAGGCTCAGCCCAGTGGCCGTCCATGTCTCGGAAACGTGTATCGACGGTGGGCGCGTACCCGAAGGCGCGCGCCACGATCTTGGCGAACTCTGCCCGGTTCACAAGGCCCTCTGGGCGGAATGAGCCATCGGGGTAACCCTGGACTACGCCCATCTTGGCCAGTGTGGATATGGCCGATTCGGCCCAGTGCCCGGAGATATCAGACACGGCCGCTCGGGCAGACGCAGATGGGCCCACTGCGATGCCCAGTATCAGGGCCGCGGCGAGCGCGAGCGCCATGATCAGCTTCCTCGAAGCTGCAGTCAAAGCCATTGTCATAACTCCCTTCATCGCAGTTTGGCATGCGTATGGTGCGTTTCGCCATACACATGGGGTTTCCTTCAAGCAAGTGGTGGAACCATAGGAGGGAGGAGGGATTGCTGGCGCTCGTGTGGAAAATCAGATAGGTACAAGGACGACAGGAGTAGCCTGGAGCAGAAAGGGAGAGCGGATTTGTCGGAACGAAAGGCGCGCAAGATCCTTATCATAGACGGCCACAGCCTGGCCCACAGGGCTTTTCACGCCCTGCCTCCCACGCTTTCCAGAGCCGACGGCACGCCTACCAACGCGGTGCTGGGGTTCTGCAACATGATGGTGAAGCTTCTGGAGCAGGAGCAGCCGGACGTGGGGATCTGCGCCTTCGACAGGCCGTCGCCCACCTTCAGGCATGAGGCGTATGAGGCATACAAGGCCACCAGGAAGCCGATGGACGAATCGCTACGGGTCCAGATTCCGATAGTTCGGGAAGCGGCCAGGGCTTTCGGCTTTGCCGTAGTCGAGCTCGACGGTTTTGAGGCCGACGATGTCATCGGCACAGTGTCGCGCATGGCGGAGGAGGCCGGGGATGAGGCGATCATAGTCACCGGCGACCGTGACGCTCTGCAGCTGGCTTCTGACCAGGTGCGGGTGGTGCTCACGAGGCGCGGCATATCCGAATTTGAGGAATATGGGCCCGAAGAAGTGCGGGCGAGGTACGGGTTCGGGCCCGAGCTCATACCGGATTTCAAAGGACTGATGGGGGATGTGTCGGACAACATCCCGGGCGTGCCGGGGGTGGGCGAGAAGACCGCGATGCGACTGGTTTCGGAGATCGGCACAGTCGAAGACGTGCTGTCCGGTGCCCATTCCATCAAGCAGGAGAGGCTTAGGAACGCGCTGCTGGAAAATGCCGAACAGGCCAGGGCCAGCAAGCATCTGGCTACGATCGATCGGAACGCTCCGGTGGGCGTCGATCTGGAACAGTGCTGCGCAGTGCAGCGCGATCCGGGCCATTTGGCCGAGTTCCTTCGCAAGCAGGACTTCCGACTGCTGCTGTCGCGGTTGGGGTTGGTCGGGGCCGGTGTGGGTGCGGCTTCGGCCGCCTCGGGGACGGGGCCCAGTCCCGGCGATGGCGCCGGGCAGGCCAGCCTGTTTGGGTCGGCGTCTGCCCGCGGGGTCGCGGGAGTCGGAGTCGACGGCGGCGCGCCCGGCAGCGCCGATGGACATGTACAAGTAGTAACCACTCAGGAAGGCGTGGAGGAGCTGGCAGCACGTCTGCACATAGCAGGCAGGTTTGCCTTCGACGTAGTGAGCGCGGGCACGCGGACGATGACCGCCCGCGTGGCCGGGCTGGCTTTCGCCGCTCCGGGAGTCTCGTCATACGTGCCTATTGGGAAGGCGGATTCCGCAGGCTGCTTGAGCCCGGATGCGGCGGCAGGCGCGCTGGGACCGGTGTTCGCCGATGCCGCGATCGAAAAGGGTTGCCACGATGTCAAGGAGAAGATCATCCTGCTTCGCTCGATCGGCTGTGAGCTTCGCGGGGTCTCCTTCGACAGCATGATCGCGGCATACCTGGTGGATCCGGCTGCGCCCAATGCCGAGATGTGCGATCTGGCCGAGAAGTGGATGGGGGTGTCGGTTCCGAGGGTCCGCGAGTCCATACGGCAGGAAGCGAAGCGAACGCGCGACCCGGAAAGCTGCATAAGTTCGGAGCTTGCTGGGGGGATGTGCGCAGGGTGCCTGGCGGTCATGCCGCAGCTTGAGGCTACTCTCCTGGCTTCGATCTCTTCATACGGAATGGACCGCCTGTACCGCGATGTGGAGATGCCGTTGGCGACGGTGCTTGCGGACATGGAGATGATAGGGGTCAAGGTAGACGCAGCGCGCCTGCGCGAGCTGTCGCGTGAAATGGATTCCACGCTGGGTCAACTTGTGGCCGAAATCTACCGGCACGCGGGCGAAGAGTTCAACATCAACTCCACAAAACAGCTTGGCCACGTGCTCTTCGAGCGGCTGGGTCTGCCTCCTGTCAAGAAGACCAAGACCGGCTATTCCACTGACGCCGAGGTGCTCGAGACCCTTGCGGAGCTGCACCCCGTGGTCGGCAAAGTACTGGAGTATCGCGAGATCGCCAAACTGAAGTCTACATATGTGGACGCGCTTCCGGAGCTCATAAACCCCCGGACGGGGAGGATCCATACGACATTTAACCAGACTGTCACGGCCACGGGCAGGCTCTCGAGCACTGATCCCAATCTTCAGAACATCCCGGTGCGCACCGAGGAAGGACGGAAGATCAGGGACGTGTTCATCCCTGGCGAGGACGGGTGGGTGATTATAAGCGCCGATTATTCTCAGATAGAGCTTCGAGTACTTGCACACATATCTCAGGATGCAACGCTCATACAATCTTTCTTAAGGGACGAGGATATCCATCGGCGCACTGCGGCCGAGGTGTTCGGCGTGGAATTCGAGGATGTTACTCACGAAATGAGGTCGCGGGCCAAGGCGGTCAATTTTGGAATTGTATACGGCATCAGTGACTACGGCCTGGCGAGGAATATCGGGGTGAAACCGGCTGAGGCCAAGGAATTCATCGAGAGGTATTTCGATAGGTACAGCGGAGTTCGAAGTTATATGGATTCCATAGTGGCCCAGGCCAAACTGGATGGTTACGTGACGACTCTCATGAACCGCAGGCGGCTTCTGCCCGAGCTATCGAGCCCGTCGTTTCCTGTGCGGAAGTTCGCGGAACGCGTGGCCATGAACACCCCGATTCAGGGTTCGGCGGCCGACATCATCAAGCGGGCGATGGTGAATGTGCATGCGCGACTCGCGAGGGAAGGGTATCGGGCTCGGCTCCTGCTGCAGGTACATGACGAATTGGTACTTGAGGCGCCCGCCGACGAGGCTGAGGCAGTGGCAACTATGGTTGCCGGGGAGATGAGCCAGTCAGTGCAGGTAGCAGTGCCTTTGAAAGTCGACGTGGCAATCGGAAAGTCGTGGATGGACGCGAAATAGCGCCCCAAGCAGGCACGAAAATTGTTGGATGACGATGCCGCACCTTGAAGGAATTACGCGGTGAGTGTAGAATAGAACAGCCGTATGAGCCTAATGGCTCGTTTCGGTAACGCCTCCCAGCATTCCGGGAGGATGACATTTCAGTTTGGATATGCCTTTCGATCCTGAAAGCCCGAAAGGAGGTGCACCCCTGGTTTGCTCTTAGGATCGAGTCTATAGCGGCCGGATCGCGGCACACGCGACAGCGCCGCAACACGCGGAACAGAGGCCTGACGCCGGAAGATTATGAGGAAACTTGGACACTCACAAGCTCTCCCCCTGACGGCCAACGGAAAGCGTGATACTACAAAAAAACCATAAGGGGGATCTTTCATGAAGAAGAACCTCACTATCATCGCAATCGCCCTCCTAGTATTGGCCATGGCGATTCCCGCTTCGGCGGCGAGCCTGAGCCTGGATGGCGCACTCAGTGCGGAGTTCAAGTACAAGCATTATGTGGTGGAGGACGATGAGAACGACACATGGAAGCCGAGTGCACTCGAATGCGCCGGCAAGCTGGAGCTGAACCTGACGTTCAAAGAGGGCGAAGGCATCGTTGCTTACCTGCCCCTCACAGCAACAATGGACCAGTATTGGTATCACCCCGTCATCGAAGTAGGCAGCTGGTATTTCTCGTACGCGACTGCGCCGTGGGCGTTCTGGGCAAGCAAAAACGATGAGGATAACGCAAAGCAGTTTGCTTCGCTTGGCGATCCTCTGGGCCTGGTTGCAACCGTAGGCGAAGCCGAGTGGGCCATGAACGCCAAGGGCAGCATCGTTGGCGCGAACCTCAACCTCTACGCCATCGATTACTGCGAGGGCGCCGCTTGGCTCGGCAGGGCTACTTACGGGCTGCCTATGGACTTCCAGCTTGGCCTGGTCGGTGCGTACGCCGATGCCGATACCGACTACCTCGTGTTCGGTGCGGATGTCACCGGCAAGATTCCTGGCATTGGCGCGGACCTTACCCTGGCTGGCGCCGGCTCCTGGAACAAGATCGGCCCATGGAAGTTCGAAGTCCCTGAGACCAATGATAACTACGCTTTCATGGCGAAGCTCGCCAACATCAAGTTCGACCCCGTCTCCGGCTGGGTCAAATACACCGCTGTTGGGGACAACTTCGGATCCGACTTCGCGACGTACAAGGACGGAACCATCCTCAAGAAGTACGCCAAGAGCGCAGCTGCTGAGGTCGAGATCAGTGCCGATCTTCCTGTAGGCATTCCGACCACGCTGACGCTTGGCGATACCCTCTGGATGGATTACCCAACGGACGTGAAGTGGAACGAGACCACCGGTAAGGCGGTAGTCAATCCGCTCGAGAACCTCGCGGTCACAGTCTCCGGTGCCTACAAGGCGGACCTGGATACGGAGGACGCGACCGACTACAAGGGCTACAAGGTTCATGGTGACGTAGCGTACAAGGCGTTTGGGCTGACACTTACTCCATACGCCGAGTACCTGGCTCTGTCCTACGCTGATGCGAAGCTGCACGGCGACGACGCCAAGCGGGTCGACACAATCGTTGGCATGAAGGTAAGCGGAGATCCTCTTGCTGGCCTCAATGTCAACCTCGAGGGAAGCTACCAGATTGAGGAGCCCAAGACCGCTCTCAACGCCTGGGGTGTCTACACTACCGAACTCAACCCTGGTTTCGTGAAGAGCGCCAAGACTCAGATCGCCGGGTTCGCCAGCTACAATGTCGATAAGGCTGCCGATACCACGGAAGACCCGACCGCGCAGGATCCGAAGACCGACTTCTACGCCTACGCCGGTTCCGATCTGGGCATCACCGACAACCTGACCGGCAAGGTCGGAATCCTCACCAAGGATAGCAAGGGCACCTTCGCTGCGCACGCCGCCCTGACGTACAAGGCGAGCGACAGCATCAGCACGGCCCTGGCTTACACCTATCGTCATACGGGCCTCGCCCATCCTGCGGGGTCCTGGGAGCCTTTCGCCGATGGAGGCAAGAACTTCCTCCAGGCTTCCGTTACAGGCACTGTTGGCAAGAGCACCATCAAACTCGCCTATGGCGTGAGCGGTCTCAAGGCTGCTGACACCAGTGGGTTCCATGCTGGCAAGGCTTGGGCCTGGCTGAGGAACTACCCCGCCAACCCCATGGATTGGCAGCTGCTCAGCCTGACGGTCAAGGTCCCGTTCTAAGCTGAACGAACGAACAAGGGCCCTCGGAGCAATCCGGGGGTCCTTTTCTTTGCCGTGTTCGTATACTGACTCTGGCTCCGGAGAGCGCTTGAAGGGCTGTGTGCACAGCGCGGCGGAGCTGGAGGACGGCTATGCATTTCATTGAGGTCATTCTGCTTTCGGCTGCCATCAGTGTTGACGCGCTCGGGGCCGGCTTGACCTACGGACTTCGCAGGATCAGGGTGCCAGCTTACGCTGCGCTCCTTGTGGCCTTCACATCGCTTATGGGGATGGCGGTGTCCACTCTCGTGGGTTCGACTGCAGGCGGCTGGCTGACTCCGCTTCTTGCAGAGCGGATGGGCGGCACCATACTTGTGGCCATGGGCCTGTGGATATGCTGGGAGGGAATCAGGGATCGCAGGCGGAACAATGTGGCCAGTGGAGCTGACCTTCTGATGTCGCTGCGTGTAAGGCCGCTTGGAGTGATGATACAGGTGATGCGGTGCCCTGAGATAGCGGACGTCGACCGCTCGGGGCAGCTGGGCGCAGGCGAGGCGATGCTGCTCGGGTCGGCCCTGGCTCTGGACACGTTCGGTACGGGGCTCGCGGCAGGGCTGGGCGGGGGGAGCTGGATAATTGTAGCCATGGCTGTAGGGCTTATGACACTGTGTAGCTTCGCTGGAGGCACAGCTCTGGGGCAGCGCGTGCCTGAAGGATGGGGCGGGATATGGCTCAGGGTCGCTCCAGGAGTTATACTTACAGTTATGGGCCTGGCCTCGATCATATAAGGGCACATGTGGCGACGCGACGCGGGGCAGCAGTCGGGAGGGCTGGACATGATAGTTGTGGGTCTCGCGGGGAGAAGCGGGGCGGGCAAGAGCACGATAGCGGGCATGTTCGCCAGTCGCGGCGGGGCCTGCCTCGATGTGGATGAGGTGGCAAGGGGAGTAGTTCGCCCAGGCTCGCCGGTTCTCGCCGAGATCGAGCGGGCCTTCGGGCGCGAGTATCTCCTGCCTGGCGGCGGGCTTGACCGACGTAAGCTTGGCCGAAGGGTCTTCTCGGACCCGGCCGCGCTGGATCTGCTGAACAGGATTACTCATCCAGCCCTTGTGCGTGAGGTGAGCGAATGGATAGCCGAGCTTGGCGTGAGCGAGAACCCCCCGCCAGTTGCCGTGATCGATGCGGCGGTGCTCTTTGAGTCAGGATTGGCCAAGCTCGCGGACGCAGTGGTAGTAGTCGTGGCCAGTGAACAGGCGCAGGCCGAGCGGATTGCCGCGCGCGATGGGATCTCGCTGGGAGACGCGCGCGCCCGAGTCCGCGCTCAGAGGCCGATCAGTGAGATGGTGGAATGCGCCGACTTCGTGATCCGCACCGACTGCTCGCTGGATCAGACTGAAGCGCAGGTGGACAAGGTGTGGCGCACACTGCTGTCGGATCGCCGAATCTTGCCCGAGGGCAGGTCATGGCAGTAAGAGCGTGATGCATGGAGAAAGATGAAGCAATGCATGATGAAACGCGCTGCACCGGCATATGGGTTTAGTCGGGGTTGGTGAGATGCTGAAGACGCTTGCACGATTGATACGTATGGTGGTGATCCTGGCTCTGGTCGGCATGCTGGTCTCTATTGCGATCGGCACTCCGTGGGTTCAGCGCATGCTAAACCCCATTCACTACCTGGACCTGATTACCGCGTACTCGCGTCGGCATGACCTGGATCCTTTTGTAGTGGCTGCTATCATGAGGGTGGAGAGCCGGTACCAGCCCAGCGCCGTGTCATCCAAGGGGGCACGGGGGCTGATGCAGCTCATGCCGGACACCGGGCGGTGGGCCGCCGGGTGCCTGGGGATCGAGGGCTACTCCGATGACCTGCTATTCGAGCCCGAGGTCAACATCAGGATAGGAGCATGGTATCTCAAGCAACTCCTGAACCAATTCGGTGGCAGCCTCCCTGTGGCGCTTGCCGCCTACAACGGCGGACCGAGCAACGTGGAGAAGTGGTTGTCCGGCGGTCGGTGGTCGGGGAGCATCGACGATCTTCGGCGGATACCGTTTGCGGAGACGGCCCGGTACGTGGACCGGGTGAGCAGAGCGCACCAGCTCTACCTCAGAGCTTACGGATCTCGATGGCCCGGCGACGTGCCGCCACGTGTGCTATAATCACTCTGTGATGGGAATTGTGCGGGGGGCGGTTGTGGATATGAACACTCCAGGCAAAGTCGCCGATCTTTCGCAGGTGAAGGAGTTCACCGTAGATCCGGCCCGACGGCTCTTCTCGGCGACACACGATGAGATCATCAACGGCTACACTACAGACCTGTACTTTGTGAAGACTCGGCAGATACTGGGCTCAATGGGACTTGCCGATGCATGCGTTACAGCTGAGATATTCCCCAGGCGACAAGGCGTCCTGGCGGGTATCGACGAGTGCATGAACCTCCTGCTTGATACGGATGTCGAGGTATGGGCAATGCCCGAAGGCCAACCATTCGACGCCAAGCAGACCGTCATGCGCATCCGTGGCAAGTACTCGGAGTTCGGGATACATGAAACCGCACTCCTTGGGATACTCGCCAGCTCGAGCGCATGGGCTACAGCAGCCCGCGCGATCCGCGACGCGGCAGGCGGCAAGCCTTTCATATGTTTCGGCGCGCGCCACCTCCACCCGGCAGTCGCTCCGGTGATGGAACGGGCCGCAGTCGTGGGCGGCGCCGACGGAGCCAGCTGCATCCTCGGCGCGAAGCTCGCCGGCGTTGAACCCAAAGGCACAGTCCCCCATGCGGTCTTCCTAATTGCCGGCGACACTGTGGAAGTCGCCAAAGTGTACGATCGTGAGATGCCCCCGGGAGATGCTCGGATAATCCTAGTCGACACATTCAAAGACGAAGCCGAGGAGTCGCTGCGCGTCGCGGAGGCGCTTCGCGAGCGGCTGCAGGGGATCAGACTCGATACCCCCGGCGAGCGGGGCGGGGTGACCACAGACCTAGTGCGCGAGGTGCGCGCCCGCCTGGACCAGGCAGGATTCAGCCACGTCAGGATATTCGTCTCGGGAGGAGTGACTCCCGAGCGCATAATGGAGCTATCGGCTGCGGGAGCCGATTCGTTCGGCGTTGGCAGCTACATCTCCGGTGCGTCTCCCATAGACATGACCATGGACATTAAAGAAGTAGAAGGCAAGCCCATAGCCAAGCGGGGGAGGATACCGGGTATCACCAGTAGCCCTCGGCTGGTCAAAGTCAAGTAGGCGACCGAATGGCGGCGGCATCTGAGCGATGTCGGCACATATCGGAGCGGGGCCGTCAGTTGTTAAGAGGCCCCGCTCAATACGTCCAGCAGCTCGCGTCGATCGGCGTGGTGCTTGGGGATGCCGAACATGGGCTCATGTGCCATCTCAGCCCGGACGATCCATTCCAGATCTTGCAGTCCGAGCCCGGCCTCCGACAGCGACGCGGGCAATCCGGCTCGAGTCAGCAGACGTGGCACCGAGCAATCCAGCCACTCCAGAACGCCACCCGCCACCTCGGGCAGCTGCGATTCAAGTAGCCTCAGGCGTTGCTCCACTCCTGGCTGCCCGGCCTGCACGCGCATGGCAGAGGGAAGGAGTATGCCTACCATGTGCCCGTGGGCCAGGCGGAATCTGGCGCAGTAATGCACCAGGGCGTGGGGGATGCCCAGGCGGGCATGGGCGAACGCCACTCCCATGAGCAGACTGCCCCAGCTCAGAGTGTCTCGCACTCCCGGCCCAATGTCGGCGCCCGCGGCAAGCAGCGACTGCATGCCCTTTATCAGGCTGACGCTGGCCTCGATGGATAGCGACTGTACAGCCGGCGATGCGTCGGCGCCTGTCAGAACCTCAAGAGCCTGCGACAGCGCGTCCACAGCGGCAATGGCTGTGGGCGCAAAAGGCAGCGAATCGGTGAGTGCCGGATCGGCCATGATCAGCTCCGGCGGCGGTATCCCTCGTATGCTCCGCTTCTCATCACCCAGCTCAATCACTGCGTTGTTGGTGCTTTCGGCCCCAGTGCCCGATGTGGTGGGCACGGCGATCCACGGAAGTACCTCGGTGGCGTCGATTCGGCGCCGGCCGGTCTGAAAGCCTTCCACGTCCTCCGCATCATCGTCGTGTGCAAGCGCAGCTATGGCCTTGCCCACATCGAGCGTAGTGCCCCCGCCCACGGCGAGAACGACATCGGCCTGCGCGCGTCGGGCCGCATTCACTCCTGATTGCACAACTGCATGATCAGCGCGGCCCGACACCTGAAGCGTCTCTGCGGTTCGCAACATGCGCCTGAGCCTGGCAATGGCATCGGCCACCGGCACCGCCTTCGAGCTTTCCGCTCCAACCACGACCAGGCATGCCGGCGCTTTCAGACGATTTCCTCGACCCAGTACCGCCTCTATATGCGCCTCTTCAACGCGTTGCAGCAGCCCGCGGCCAAACCAGATGGCGCGGGCAGCCTGCGGCAGCGCGATCCGATCGACGATCACCTCGTCGCGATCTGTCAGTATCAAGAGACCGACGCTCCTCTCCTGCCTGATCCGCAGAACACTGCCTCGTTGTGTTCGGCGAGTCGCCCCAGTCATCCTCCTAAACGGCCACATTGTCATACAGCGTTCACAGTACCGACACACAGAACCGGTATGCTCTGGACAGGCTGCGATACACGTCGTTATGCACGGGGGTGACGTAGCATGAAACGCAGAGCCATTTGGGCGATAGAATTGATACGAAGCGGCAGACGTCGACGGCGGAGTAGAGGTTGCATTCAGGGAGCCTGGCGTGCGAAAACCTTCAGAAGAATCCCTGCGCGTCACCCACATCGCCGGTAAGGATACACATCCTGTTCACAAAACCAACACCTTGCCCGGAAGGCTCGATTACCCGGGCTACGACGCTGCGATGTCCCCGGCCAAGGGTACCTGAGATGCCTTTCCTCCCTCTGGAGGCGTCGGAAGGAGACTTCACGTCGCACCTACGCTAAAGACCTCCACTACAGTGGTATACCGCCGCTTCGGACTGGCTGTGGAGCAAGCGCGGCCCGGACAGGATCAGGGCGGGCCCGGCCTGGCCTGGCCCGCCGAAACAAGCCAGCGGCTGTGTTGCCTTCCGAGCCCCTTATTTACTGTCCCAATTCGCGGTTGATGCCGGGCCTAGCTGGCCTTGAGCGGGGCTACCCCGGCCTGGGCTGGGAATGGGCCGCGAGGGCCTCGAAGAAGAGCGGTCTGGCCGCGGCATGAGCGCGCGTGGGGGCCATGGCGGCTATGCGGATGTACCAGGAGAAGTATCGGAGCAGGTATTTCGTTGCGACGCCTCGGAACGGCTTCAGCCAATAGCGGAAATCGTACACCACTCGGCGTGCGTTACGCACGTGGTAGAGCGGGCCGGGATCTAGGCGGTCGGAGGTGCTCAGGCGCCCACGGCGCCTGCCGATCCAGTTGACGCGGCCGGGCCAGTCCATCGGCGCGGGAAGGGAGACGTAGTCCTTGAACGCGCACGGGTCGGCGGTTTCCGACATCATCTGGGAGAGCGCGTCGCGCAGGGGCTCTCCGTGAAGCATCACGCCTGCTCGGGCCGTGCCCGAGCGGTCAACCGCGACCACCAGGACGGCCCGGCGGCACTCGGGAAAGAGACGGCGGTAGGAGATCGGGTTGCGCTGGACTATGGGTTCCAGATCGCCGATGTCCGCTTCCCGGGGCGGACGCGAACCCTTGAAGGAGCGGATCAGCGGCCATTGGGCGACTTCCACGATGCCTTGGCAGACGGCTTGAGCATCTGCGGAGGCCAGGGCGGTAATGACCCGGTGACGCCATGCAAAGGCGGTGTTCTTGCATATCCCAATCCTCTCCGCGGTGTCGCGCACCGAGAGGCCTTCCGCCATGCACAGGCAGAAATCGAGCCAACGGTCGCGGCGGCGTATGCCATGCAGCACGCTGCCTGTAAGGTCGGTGAAGTAGCAGCGGCAGGCCTTGCACTTGTAGCGCTGAACGGGGCCGCGCTTTCCATAGCGCACCACGTCAAGGCCTTGGCAACGGGGGCATGCGGGGCCATGGGGCATGAGCATGTCGCGTACCTCGCCCACGTACAGCTCCTGCCGGGGGCCTTTAGCAGGTTGCTCGCCGCGCTCTGCGCTAATTGAGAGCGCGAGCGCGGCGAGCTTCTCTTCAGGCGGCCTCCGGCAGGGGAGGGGCGCCTCGGAACCGTCGTGCAGCAGGGATGTAGGCAGCACTGACATCATCACCTTGGTATTACAATTACAGGTATAGACTACCATATAGCCTGTATCCAGTCAACCAGGAACTGGGACAATCCATAACGGAGTGAGGAGAGGGCATGCGAAAATGATGACGCTGGCGCCCCAGCTTGAGGCTGTCTCTGTCGAGGCCTGCAATCGTGGGGAAGGGCTGATGAGCCGCGAAATCGGCCCGAGCCGTTCGCGCTCATTTGCACGCACGCCGTCCGAGGCGCCAACGCGATTTCGATCAGGCCTGGCAGCGCGCGAAACACAGCGCCCGAAACTGATCTTGACATGAGCCCATCGAGGTAGTAACATCTTTTGTGGACACCGCAGCGCGTTGTTCACGATGTGCCCGGGTGGCGGAACTGGCAGACGCGCACGTTTGAGGGGCGTGTGGTTTTACCGTACGAGTTCAAGTCTCGTCCCGGGCACCATCTTTCGAAGTCTCATGGCCCGTGTGTGGCAGGCAGAAGCCGGCTGACGCACGGGCTTCGTTTTTCCGCCGACTCGCCCGCGGTCCAATCGCCACTCTTCGGCACTTTGAATAAGCTAGCATGTGAAACCCGCGCCCGCGTCCCCGGGGGAGAACGCGGGCCGCCCAAGGAGTGGTGATCCCTGTGAAGATCGGGCTTGCGCTGGGCTCGGGGGGCCTCCGCGGCGCTGCGCACATCGGGGTAATCGATGAGCTCGAGAAGGCTGGGGTGCATGCCGACATGGTGGCCGGCACCAGCTCCGGAAGTCTGATTGCGGCCATGTATGCAAGCGGCATGACGCCGTCTGAGATGGAAGACGCCGCCCTCGACATAACTGCCAGAGATATCATGGACCCCATCGGCTACACTGCCTTCTTCCTGGTGGCGCCCGCCTTCATGCTGCTGCTCGGCGCCAAATCATACCTGCCCAAGGGCATACTACGCGGTAAGCGGTTCGAACGCCTCCTGACCTCATACTTCGGCAGAATGTCTATGAGCGACCTGAAGATGCCTTGCTCAGCCGTTTCGGTAGACATTCACACGGGCGAGAAGATAGTGTTCACGTCGGAGAGCCCGGTGCGCGCGGCTATCTTCAAGGAGACACTGTACGTCAACGCGCCGGTGGTGGATGCTGTGAGGGCATCGTGTTCAATACCGGGCGTGTTCGAGTGGAAAGCGTGGGAAGGGCGATACCTTGTGGACGGCGCTGTCCGCGAGCCCGTGCCCGCGAGGATCCTGAAGGAACAGGGCTGCGACTACGTGATCGCGGTCGATTTGGGCTACACCGGGCAGGCTGACGCCCAGGTGCGCGAACTTCCGTCCATCATCACTCAGTCTCTGGATATCTTGGGCGAGGAAGTATCTGACTACGTGCTATACTACTATGCCAACACTATCATAAGGCCGCGTCTGTACAACGTTGCCCTGAGCGATACCTCACGCATTCCAGAGTGCATAGAGGAGGGGCGCAACGCGGCCAGGCAGGCCCTGCCCGACCTGCGCCGAAGTATCCGCCGGAGGGTCATGAGGCGCCTCGCCGCCACATAACGCACGCGTTCATCGGATATTGCCGCTGGCACCTGAAGGAAGCCCTTGATGCGCCGGCGAATATACACCTGGATATACACTTGTCAGTCGGGAAAGGGGACAAGTCATGGATACCAAGCAAGCGCTGATGCATCTTGCCGATGCGCGCGGCGTGACCGGGTATGAATCCCCTGCCTGGGAGGTTGTGAACAGTCTCTTCGCCGACTTAGTCGACGAAATCAGGCGGGATCCGCTCGGTAGTGCGATCATGTTGAAGAGGGGGGCCGCTAAGGAGCCGCCTGCCAGGATCATGTTAGCAGCGCATCTGGACGAGATCGGCATGGTTGTGTCGAAGATCGAGGATGAAGGCTTCCTGCGCATCTGGATGATGGGCGGAGTGGACCGTCGCATACTGCCTTCCATGGAGGTGACGGTACACGGCCGCCGTGACCTTCCTGGCGTTATCGGCGCGATACCGCCTCATCTTCAGGATCCGTCCAAGAAGGACAAGTCCTGGAAGTGGGATGAGCTCTTAGTCGATTGCGGGATGCCCGCCGACAAGCTGCGCGAGCTTGTGCGAGTGGGCGATGTGATCAGCTTCGACCGAAGGGCGGTAGGGCTTGCCAATGATCGGATCGCCGGTAAGTCTATGGACGACCGCGCCGGCATCGCCGTCATGTACGAGGCAGCCCGCGAGCTCCAGAAGCTAACGCATGAGTGCGATGTCTTCTTCGTGGCCACGGTACAGGAGGAAGTGGGATACGGCGGCAGCATTACCAGTACCTTTGGCATAGCGCCCGACATAGGCATCGCCATCGATGTGGGCCATGCCACCATGCCCGGTCTGCCTGAGCACAAAGTGCTGAAGATGGGCTCAGGCCCAGCTATCAGCTTTGGCCCCCATGTCCATCCGCACATATTCGGGAAGCTCAAGGAGATCGCTGAGGACCGCGGCATAAGGTATCAGCTGGAGCCGGGCACTAATCCGCGCGGCACGGACGCCTACGCGATGCAGATGACCCGTTCGGGTGTGGCTACAGGGTTGATCTCCGTGCCCTTGCGCTACATGCATACCTCAGTGGAGACGCTCGCCTTCGACGACGTGAAGAAGTCCGGGCAGCTCCTGGCGCATTTCGCCAGCGCAGTCGACTCCCGGTTTAGGGAGGGATTGACATGCTTCTAGCCAGACTTTCGGAGGCCGGCGGGATTTCCGGGCAGGAGGCCGAAGTGCGCGCGCTCATACGTTCTGAGATAACGCCTTACGTTGACGACGTGAAGGTAGATTCCATCGGCAACCTCATCGCAGTGAAGCGTGGGCGCCGGAAAGACAGGCGCGTGATGCTGGCGGCCCATATGGACGAGGTCGGCCTGATGGTGGTGGGCATCGATTCTGACGGGCTGTTGCATGTGGAGGCCGCCGGCGGCGTCGACTCGAGGGTGCTCGTGTCCAAGCTCGTGTATGTAGGCGCCGACCGCCGACCCGGGGTGATCGGATCCCGGCCGATTCACCTTCTGAGAGCCGAAGACATGGACCGCGCTACCGATATGGACTCGCTCTACGTCGACATCGGCGCCAAGAACAAAGAGGACGCCGAGAAGCTGGTGAAGCTGGGCGACCAGATCATCTTCGCCACCCGGTGCGAACCTTTGGGCGAGGGGTTCCTGAAAGGCAAAGCCATGGACGACAGGGTCGGCTGTTACGCCATTATCGAGGCGCTCAAGAAGCAGCACGACTTCGACCTCATCGGCGCCTTCACGGTTCAGGAGGAGGTCGGCCTGCGGGGCGCGGGCGTGGCTGCGTATCAGGTCAAGCCCGACCTAGCGCTCGTGCTTGAGGGCACCACGGCTCACGACCTCACCGAGACTTGCGAGCACGCGCATTCCACTGTGCCCGGTCGAGGGCCCGCCATAGTCTACCGCGATGCATCTTGGGTGGGCGACAGGCGGATCGTGGATCGCCTGATCGAAACGGCAGAGGCCGCTGGGGTCCCTTACCAGATCAAACGGACAGTCACCGGCGGCACCGATGCGGGCAGGATAGGCCCTACAGAATCGGGAGTCCCTGTGGCGGTCATGTCGATGCCGTGCCGGTACATACATTCCCCGGTGTCGGTGATATGCGCTGATGACCTTGAGAACTACGTAAGGCTTGCCGGGCTTTTCCTTGACAGCATTGACGAAAGGGGCCTTCCAGTATGAAGGAGCTTGTGAAAAGGCTATCCGAAGCATTCGGCCCGTCAGGGTCGGAGGAGCAGATAAGGAGCATCATCAGGTCTGAGGTAGAGCAGTATGCGGATGAGATCCGCGTAGATGCCATGGGCAACCTCATATGCCGGGTGGCGCCCAAAAACCCCGCCCCCGGATCCGGCCCCGGCGCTGTGCCCAAGCGCATCATGGTGGATGCGCACATGGACGAGATCGGCATAGTGGTATCGTACATAGATGACAAGGGCTTCCTGCGTTTCTCGCCTGTGGGAGGGCTGAGCCCACACGTCCTGCTAGGCCAGAAGGTGGTATTTGCAGACGGCACGGTGGGCGTGTTCGGCACAGAGAAGCTCGATGATATCAAGGATCTGAAGTTCGACAAGATGTTCATCGATATCGGCGCGCGCGACAGGGCTGAGGCGCAGGCCAAGGTGCGCGTGGGCGATGCTGCCGCCATGGTTTCAAGTTTCGCCGACATGGGCGAGCGCGTCAGCGGCAAGGCCATGGACGACAGGATCGCGTGTTTGGTGTTGATCGAGGCCATGCGCCGGGCGCGACCCCAGGTACACGAGGTCTACTACGTCTTTGCCGTCCAGGAGGAGCTGGGGCTGCGCGGGGCCCGCACTGCGGCCTACGGGATCAACCCCGATGTGGGCATTGCTGTGGATGTCACCCTCTGGGGCGATACGCCGGAGCATGCACCGTTCAACGTCGCGCTCGGAGGCGGCGCCGCCATAAAGGCTAAGGATGCAAGCCTCATAGCGCACCCGGCGGTAAAGAATCTCATGATAGACGCGGCCGAGAAGCATGGCATCCCTTACCAGCTTGAGGTGTTGGAGCGCGGAGGCACCGACGCCGGAGCGATCGCGCTCACTCGTGAGGGAGTGCCTTCGGGAACCATCTCGGTTCCATGCAGATACGTGCATACCCCCGCCGAGATGGTAGACATGGGCGATGTGGGCGCGTGCGTCAGTCTGCTCGTGGCCGTGGTCGAGGAGTTGGCATCGCCAGCCGGCGGTGGTATACTCTAGACGCGCAGGGATCTGCAAATCCGCAAGCTACGGAGGAATGTTCGTGAGCACCGAAACCAGCAAAGAAACTAAACATGTCAAGACAATCATAGCCGCCGACCTCAAGGGCACCGCCACGACCGGGGGCTGCCGGGAGTGCCAGACCTCCTGCCAGTCTGCGTGTAAGACCTCGTGCACCCTTGGGAACCAGGCGTGCAGGAAGTAGCTCGGCGCACCCTTTCCGAGCAGGGGCGCCCGTTTCCAGCCGGGATACGCCGTAACTGGCGCCGGTTCATGGCAGCGGGCGCCCGTCTCCTTTTGGACGTCCAGTCTGGCAGCTTGCACTCAATAGATGAGGCGGCGTGGGATGTTCTTGAGGCGATGGAGCAGGGTAAGGCCACAGGCCAGATAGATGGCGCCGACGAGGTCATGGCGGATCTGGACGCCCTGATCGAAGCGGGCACTCTGTCGTATCCCGACGACGCGGATCCGATGCCCAGCGCGCTCGGCCCGGGTGTTGTCAAGGCGATGTGCCTCAATGTGTCGCACGACTGCAACATGAGATGCGGCTATTGCTTCGCAGGCACAGGCGGCTTCGGCGGGGAGCGTTCGCTCATGTCGGCGGAGGTCGGCTGCCGGGCGCTGGACCTGCTCTTCGATATCAGCGGGCACGTCCACCATCTGGATGTCGATTTCTTCGGGGGTGAACCACTGCTCAACATGGACGCGGTGGCTGAGATAACCCGGCATGGACGCGATCTTGAGGCACGCACGGGCAAGACCCTCAAGCTTACCCTCACGACTAACTGCTACGAGCTTTCGCCGGATGTAGATAAGTTCCTGAACGACAACGATATCGCTGCAGTGCTCAGCATTGACGGGAGATCCGGCATTCATGACGGAGTGCGACGGACGACCGACGGGAGTCCGACTTTTGCGCGAATTGCCGGTAATGCGCTGCGGTTTGTCGATACTCGCCCCCGCGGAGAGTACTACGTGCGAGGCACCTATACCCGGCGCAATCCGGACTTCGCAGAGGACGTGCTTTTCTTAGCCGATATGGGCTTCACCAGCATCTCGTTCGAGCCGGTGGTAGCCGCGCCGTCCTCTCCCTACTCCATACGCGAGCAGGATCTGCCCCGCATATTCGAATCATACGACCGACTGGTGACTGAGATGGCCGCGCGTCGCGCAGCAGGACGCGAGTTCAGGTTCTTCCATTTCGATCTGAATGTCGCGCATGGCCCATGCCTCGCCAAGCGCCTTCTGGGATGCGGTGCGGGGCGCGAGTATGTAGCCGTCACTCCCGACGGCGCACTCTACCCATGCCACCAGTTCGTGGGCAGGGAAGGGTTCATCATGGGCGATGTATGGGACGGGATCACACGGCCCGAGATAGGCGAGGCTTTCGCCGGCGCCCACATCTACGCCAAGAGCGCCTGCAGCGATTGCTGGGCAAGGTACATGTGTTCCGGCGGGTGCCATGCCAATGCCCACGAGATGAACGGCACTCTGATGGCCCCATACTCCATCGGCTGCCTCATCACCCGAAAACGATTGGAGGCGGCCTTGGCGTACGCAGCCCTGCAGGGCTCCTCGCAGGGCTCTTCACCTGCGTGATGCGAATCCGACCGTCTGTGACAAATCAGCGCCGGACCCGCGTGATACGATCTCCTCGGCAGCAGCCGAGGATCGTTTCATTTCGGGGGGTGTTCGTGTGCGGAATCTGGCGGA